>Ga0213838_1000160_pt1 | contig 87345 bp, 58 predicted proteins | sample SWPATP13_FD_160577 | JGI IMG/M metagenome (GOLD analysis project Ga0213838, IMG submission 160577) | Coastal seawater microbial communities from Marineland, Florida, United States - SWPA TP1 #3 | ecosystem: Environmental > Aquatic > Marine > Coastal | place: USA: Florida | collected 2016-08-06 | reverse complement strand
CTGCGACCTCCGCCGAAGGCACGTCGATCACCTACACCGCGACCCTGACCAATCCGGCGCAGACGCCTGTCACGGTAACCCTGTCCGACGGCTCGACCATCACCATCAAAGCCGGTGAATCGAGTGGCTCGGTGGTTGTGCCCGCCCCAGCCAACGACGTCTACAACACCAACACGACTGTCAGCACGACCATCACGGGCGCCACCGGTGGCAATTTCGAAAACCTGGCCACCAACCCGACGCCAGCCGTGGTGCAGATCACTGACACCCCGGACACCACTACCCTCAGCCTGACCGCAGGTGCTGCGACCTCCGCCGAAGGCACGTCGATCACCTACACCGCGACCCTGACCAACCCGGCGCAGACGCCAGTCACGGTCACCCTGTCCGACGGTTCGACCATCACCATCAAAGCCGGTGAATCGAGTGGCTCGGTGGTTGTGGCCGCCCCAGCCAACGACGTCTACAACACCAACACCACCATCAGCACCACCATCACGGGCGCCACCGGTGGCAATTTCGAAAACCTGGCCATCAACCCGACGCCGGCTGTGGTGCAGATCACCGACACCCTTGACACCACCGTTGCCAGCATCACTGGCAGCGCGCAGGTCACCGAAGGCGAAGCCGCGTCCTACACCGTCACCCTGAGCAATCCGGGTCAGACCGAAGTCACCGTCAACCTGATCTACAGCGGCACCGCCTCCAATGGCAGCGACTACACGCAAGTCGTCAGCGTGAAGATTCCGGCCGGTTCGAGCAGCGTCACTTTTGACCTGGCGACCCTCAACGACACCATCCCGGAAGACGTCAAGAACATCACCGTGTCGATCGGTCAGATCACCGGCGGCAACTTCGAAAACGTGGTGGCCAGCAGCACCAATGGCAGCGTCACCACCGTCCTGATCGACAACGATGCGTTGCCGGTTGTTGATCCTAACGGCACTGCGACGGGAACCAACAGCGAAGCCACTTTCACCGAAGGCGACAAAGGCGTTGCGATTGCTCCTGACCTGAAAGTCAGCGATGTCGACAGCCCGCTGCTGGCGGGCGCCAAAGTCACCCTGACCAATGCTCAAGCGGACGACACCCTGGTCGTTGGCAGCCCTGACGCGAAAATCACCGTGACCACGACCACCGTCAATGGGCAGATCGTTCTGACCCTGACGGGCAACGCAACGGCTGCCGAATACGAAGCCGTGATCAAGTCGATCACCTTCAGCAACAGCAGCGAAAATCCAAGCGGTATTGATCGCACCATCACGGTGACTGTCAACGATGGCCAGAACGATTCGGTCCCGGTGACCAGTACCGTTCACGTAGTACCGGTGAATGACGCACCGACCGCCATCAACAACGGCACCGGCATCTCCTTCACTGAAGGCGACGCAGGCACCACTCTGGCAGGCAAGGTCACCATCGGTGACGTCGACAACGACAACCTGCAAAGCGGCAAAGTGACCCTGGTTGGCACTCAGGCTGGCGATGAATTGAGCGTGGGTGCGCCAAACGCGAACATCACCATCACCCAGTCCGTGGTCGACGGCAACATCGTCCTGACCCTGACCGGTAACGCGACAAAGGCCGAATACCAGGCCGTGGTCGACTCGATCACCTTCAAGAACACCAGCGACAACCCGACGACTGACACGCGCACGATCACCGTTACCGTCAACGACGGCGCACTGGATTCCGCTGCGGCCAGCACCAGCGTGACCGTGGTTCCGGTCAACGATGCACCGACCGCCATCAACAACGGCACCGGCATCTCCTTCACCGAAGGCGACGCAGGCACCACCCTGGCAGGCAAGGTCACCATCGGTGACGTCGACAACGACAACCTGCAAAGCGGCAAAGTGACCCTGGTTGGCACTCAGGCTGGCGATGAATTGAGCGTGGGTGCGCCAAACGCGAACATCACCGTCACCCAGTCCGTGGTCGACGGCAACATCGTCCTGACCTTGAGCGGTAACGCGACAAAGGCCGAATACCAGGCCGTGATCGACTCGATCACCTTCAAGAACACCAGCGAAAACCCGACCACTGACACGCGTACGATCACCGTTACCGTCAACGACGGCGCACTGGATTCCGCTGCGGCCAGCACCAGCGTGACCGTGGTTCCGGTCAACGATGCACCGACCGCCATCAACAACGGCACCGGCATCTCCTTCACCGAAGGCGACGCAGGCACCACCCTGGCAGGCAAGGTCACCATCGGTGACGTCGACAACGACAACCTGCAAAGCGGCAAAGTGACCCTGGTTGGCACTCAGACTGGCGATGAGTTGAGCGTGGGTTCGCCAAACGCGAACATCACCGTGACCTCTTCTGTCGTCGACGGCAACATTGTCCTGACCCTGACCGGCAACGCTACAAAGGCCGAATACCAGGCTTTGATCGACTCGATCACTTTCAAGAACACCAGCGATAACCCGACTACCAACGACCGCAGCATCACCGTCACCGTCAATGACGGCGCGCTGAATTCGGCAGCATCGAGCACTGCGGTGACCGTGGTCCCGGTCAATGACGCTCCGGTACTGGACCTCAACGGCCCGGCAGGCGGCGCCAACAGCACCACGATCTTCACCGAAGGCAACAGCGCGCTGAAAGTCATGCCGTTCATGACCATCACCGATCCGGACAGCCCGACGTTCAAGGGTGCAACCGTCACCCTGACCAACCCGCAGGACAATGATCAGCTTTACTTCGCGACCACCAACGCGAAGATCACCGTGACCTCGGCAACCGTCGACGGCAAGCTGGTGTTCACCCTGACCGGTGAGGCCACTCAGGCCGAGTACAACGACGTACTCAAATCGCTGCGCTTCATCAACAACAGCGATAACCCGTCGGTCGTCAACCGCGTGATCGACGTCACTGTCAATGACGGCACCGACACCTCTAAAGCGGCTCAGGCGATCATCAAGGTCGTAGCGGTCAACGACGCACCAACGGTGTCCTTCACCGGTGCCGAATACACTGAAAACGGCGCAGCGACTGCACTGGTCAAGAACCTGGTCATCGGCGATGTCGACAGCGGCCAGTTGTCGGGTGCGAAAATCACCCTGAGCGGCATCACCGGTGAGGACCTGATCGCGTCCGATTACTACAAGGGCGGCACCGAAGGTGACACGTCGCTGGGCATTCATTACAGCCTGGGCACTGATGCGGCCGGCAACGTGATCATCACCCTGACCGGCAATGCCTCGATCGCCGACTACCAGACGCTGATCAGCTCGATCACTTACGCCAACAACAGCAACAATCCGTCGACTGATGCCCGTGGCGTCAAGATCGAAGTGACCGACGTCGACGCCCACGGCAGCAACAACCTGTCGGGCTCGAACACCGGCACCGTCGTCGTGACCCCGGTCAACGATGCGCCGACCATTAGCTTCACAGGTGCCGCTTACACCGAGAACGGCGCACCTACCGCGCTGGTCAAGAATCTGGTCATCAGCGATGTCGACAGCGGTCAGCTGTCCGGCGCCAAGATCACCCTCAGCGGCATTCATGCCGAAGACTTGATCACCTCCAACTACTATAAAGGCGGCACCGAAGGTGACACCTCGCTGGGTATTCACTACAGCCTGAGCACTGACTCTGCAGGCAATGTGGTCATCACCCTGAGCGGCAATGCATCCATTGCCGATTACCAGACGCTGATCAGCTCGATCAACTACGCCAACAGCAGCGACAATCCGTCGGTTGACGCGCGTGGCGTGAAGATCGAGATCACCGACGTCGATGCTCATGGCACCAACAATCAGTCCGGCTTGAACACGGGCAGCGTGACTGTCACCCCAGTCAACGACGCTCCGATTGCCTACGCAACCGAAGCAAGCGGCAAGGAAGACGACACCACCATCGCGATCCAGCTGCACGGCACTGACGTCGACAGCACCGTCGACCACTTCAGCCTGACCACCGCAGCGCTGAACGGCTCGTTCTTCAGCGACGCCGCCGGCACCCAGGCGCTGGACATCAGCAACATCACCGCCACCGGCAACAACGCGACCATCTACTTCAAGCCCAATGCGGACTGGAGCGGTGATACCAGCTTCACCTACAAGGCGATCGACGATAAAGGGCTGGTCAGCGTCGCCAGTGCCACCGGCACCATTCATGTGGCCCCGGTCACCGACACACCGTCGCTGACCATGGACGGCGGGTTCACCCGTGGCATCGACTTCCAGGGCTCCGGCACGGGTACCGGGGTCGACCTCGGGCAGTTCAGCGGCGGCGTGTGGCACACCAACAACGCTGGCAATCAGGTCGAAATCAACACCGCCAGCACCTACGGCGTGACTGACCCGAACCAGGGGGCTGGCAACCACGTCATCGAACTCGAGCGCAACCCGGGCGATGCCAGCAACCTGTGGACCGAGTTCTCGGCCAAGGCCGGCGAGACCTACACCGTCTCCGTAGATTACTCGCCACGCGCCGGCGCACTGAGCAACTCGGTCATCAACGTGTTCTGGGGCACTACCCTGATCGGCACGCTGAACGCCAGCGAACTGGGCCTCAAGACCTACAAATTCCAGGTACCGGTCACCACTGATGGCACCGCGCACCTGGAATTCAAGGCCGCAGACAGCAACTCCACCGGCGGCATTCTGGACAACATCTCGGTGACCCAGAACGTCAACACCGGCTACGAGGATCAGCCGATCCTGCTGTCGGCCGTGCATGCAGCCAGCACCGACCGTGACGGTTCGGAAACCCTGACCCTGACGTTGAACGGCCTGCCGAAAGGCTCGGTCATCACCGATGGCACCCCAGGCCACACCTTTACAGCTGGCGCGGACAACGCTTCGGTGGACGTCACTGCCTGGAATCAGTCCACCCTGAAGTTCACCGGTCCGGAAAACTTCAGTGGCGACGTGGCGCTGCAACTGACTGCAACCGCCAAAGACGGCGCCGCCGACGCTGTCAGTACCAACCTGGACTTCACCGTTCATGTCATCGCCGTGGCTGACACGCCAGTCCTGACCGTCACCGGCGCAACCGGCGACGAAGACACCGCGATCAAGCTGGCGGACATCAGCACGGCGCTGGTCGATACCGACGGCTCGGAGAAACTCACGCTCACTGTGTCCGATATCCCGCTGGGTGGCGTCCTCACCGACGGCGTTCACAGCTACACGTCGATCCCGGGCGGCGACGGCGCGGTCATCATCAATGGCTGGGACCTGACAAAGCTGACCTTCACCCCACCGAAGGATGCCAACGGCGCGATCAACCTGACCGTGACCTCGACCGCTACCGAGTCGAGCAATGGCAACACCGCCTCGAACAGCCAGACCCTGACCGTCAACGTCACCCCGGTCAACGACGCGCCCGTGTTCGGCCATGACCGTGGCTACAGCGATTACGGCAACACCTGGAACGAAACGCCGGTCGGTGGCGATGTCACCGCTCCGGGCAAAGGCCCGGGCCAGATCGCCGCCGACATCACCATCAAGGACATCGACAGCAGCACGCTGCAGAGCGCGACCGTCACCCTGACCAACGCCAAAGACGGCGACCTGCTGCTGTTGAAAGTGGGCAACACGGTCTATAAGGATGGCGATACCGTCACTGTCGGCAGCTCGACCTTCACCTTGTCGATCAAAGACGTCACCGATACCAAAGGCGTGCCTGGCAAGCAGATCGTGCTGAGCGGTACCGGTTCGTTGCAGGATTATCAGGACGCGCTGAAGTCGATCTATTTCGACAACACCTCGCATAATCCGAACACCGAAGACCGCAACATCACCATCAGCGTCAACGACGGCGGCGCGGTCAACAACATCACCAGCACCACGTCGACGATCCACATCACCGCTGTCAACGATGTACCGACTGTACAAGCCGACGCCGTGACGTTCACCGAAAACGACGCAGCCAAGTCGATCGTCAGCAACCTGAACCTGGCCGATGTGGATAACACCACCCTGAGCAAAGCCGTCGTCAACGTGACCGGCATGCAGAGTGACGAGCTGCTGACCTTCACCGGCACCAAGCCGAACGGCGTAACCGTGACCGAGTTGAAAAACGCCGATGGCGTGGTCACAGGTTTCAATATCACCGGCATCGCGACCATCGAGCAGTACAAGGCGATGATCGAATCGATCAAGTTCCAGGCACCAGGCGACAACCCGGCGGCAGGCACTCGCGGTGTCGACATCACCGTTACTGACGCGGGCGCCAAGGGCGATGGCGTCGACACCCAGGACTCGGTGCTGTCGCACACTGACATCACCGTGGTTGCCGTCAACGACGCGCCGACGTTCGGCCACGCCCTTGGCTACAACGACTACGGCAACACCTGGAACGAAACTGCGGTCGGTGGCGATGTCACCGCGCCGGGCAAAGGCCCGGGCCAGATCGCTGCGGATATCACCATCAAGGATCCGGACAACGCCACGCTGCAAAGCGCCACCGTCACCCTGACCAACTACAAGGAGGGCGACATCCTCAACGTGGTCAACGACGCGGGCCTGAAGTACACCACCACTGACATCACCGACGCAGACGGCAAGGTTACCGGCAAGGTCATCACCTTCGAAGCGGGCACCGCGCAGCAGTACCAGACGGCGATTCAGTCGATCACCTTCGACAGCTCGTCTCACGACCCTGTCAAAGCCGATCGCATCATCGACATCAGCGTCAACGACGGTACGGTCACAAGCTCCACGACTTCGACCATCCACATCACCACCGTCAACGACATCCCGACGGTGCACACCGATGCGGTGACCTTCACTGAAAACGACGCAGCAACGTCTGTCGTCAGCAATCTGAATCTGGCTGACGTCGACAACACCACGCTGTCCAACGCCGTGGTCTCGGTCGCTGTCAAAGCGGGCGATGTGCTGAGCTTCACCGGTACCCCGCCGCAAGGCGTGTCGGTCACCCCGACCCTTGCCGCCGATGGCACGACCATTACGGGTTACACCATCCACGGTGTCGCGACCATCGACCAGTACAAGGCGCTGATCGAAGCGATCCAGTTCAACAGCCCGGGCGACAACCCGGTTGCGGGTGACCGCGCCGTGACCGTTACCGTGACTGACTCCGGCGCCAATGGCGACGGCGTGGGCGGGCAGGATTCGGTGGCGGCCACGGGCAAGATCACGGTGATCGCCGTCAACGATCCACCGGTCGCCAACGACGACTCAGGCATCCAGCTGAGCGGTCTGCAAGGTAACTACTACGGCTACAACGACAGCGGCGCGAACAAAGACGGCTCGAACCTGGGCACGATCAAACAGGCGCTGGACTTCATTGCCTCGCATTCGGCCGATGCCACGTTCACGGCTACCAGCATCAATTACGGCACCGTCAACACCTTCGGCAACGACCTGGGTCGCTCCGGCAACCTGACCAAGTTCCTGGGCAATGACAGCGCGACCCTGGAGTACAAAAACGGCACCAGCACCCAGACCACCAGCACCGATGCCATCATCGAGCTGTCGGGCAAGGTGACGTTGGCAGCGGGCACCTACTCGCTGAGAATCACGGCGGACGATGGCTACAGCATCCTCATCGACGGCAAGCAGGTCGCTTCCTACGATAGCAACCAGTCGCCAACCACTCGTGATGCAGCGACCTTCACCATCGACAAAGGCGGCGATCACACTATCCAGATCGTTTACTGGGATCAGGGCGGTCAGGCGCAGCTGAAAATCGAAGCGGCCACGGTCACCAACGGCGTCGTTGGCAACTACAGCGTGCTGAGCACCACCAGCGCAACACTGGGCCACGACACGCTGACCACCCTCGAAGACCAGCCCCTGGTCATCAAGGCTGCAACGCTGTTGGCCAACGACACCGATCCGGACAGCACCCACCTGTCCATCAACAACGTGAAAATCGACCCAAGCAAAGGCACCGTGGCGCTGGACAGCTATGGCAACGTGATCTTCACCCCGGCCAAGGATGTCAACGGCCCGGTGACCTTCACCTACACCATCACCGATGGCGACAAGACTTCCAACGTTGCGACCGTGACCGTCAACGTCACGCCGGTCAATGATGCGCCGGTGCTGGATCTGGACACTTCGGCAAACGGCACTGGCTTCGCAGCCAGCTACACCCTGGGCCACACGGCGGCGTCGATCGGTGCCAGCGGTGTCAGCCTGAGCGACGTCGACAACACCACCATGAGCTCGGTGAAGGTCTCCATCGGCAACGCTCAGACCGGTGACAGCCTGAACATCTCGGGCGTTGCTGCACTGAACAATGGCGTAAGCGCATCCCTTGCCAACGGCGTGGTAACCCTGAGCAGCAGCTCGTCTGCACCGCTGTCTGCATTCCAGGATGCGATCAAGGCCATCACCTTCAGCAGCACGGGCAGCAGCACCGCGACCCGCACCATCAACGTCGTGGCCAACGATGGCATGGTGGACTCGAACGTCGCCCAGACCACCATCACCGTCAAAGCGAACGCGGCACCTGTGGTCGACCTGAACGGTCCGGGCACTGACACCGCGCATGCCGGCAATAACTACGTCACCACCTTCACCGAGAAGGGTGCAGCGGTGTCGATTGCCGACGCGACGATCAAGATCAGCGACACCGACAACAGCACCATCAGCAAAGTCACCGTCACCCTGACCAATCCGGTCGTGGCCGATGGCGACAAGCTGGCCGTGGGCAGTTCGTTGCCAGGCGGCATCACTGTCGATCCGGCGTCGACCAGCACCAACATCATCCTGATCGGCACAGCGAACACCACGCTCGCCAACTTCCAGGATGCGATCAAAGGCATCACCTTCAGCAACACCAGCGTGAACCCGAGCACGGCAGATCGCTCGGTCAGCGTGACCGTCGATGACGGCAGCAGTACCACCACTGCCACCTCGACCTCGACCACCACGATTCACGTAGTGCCGGTCAACGACGCACCAACGGTGGGTACCGCCGCGGCGACAGGCACCGAAGACACCCCGCTGGTGTTCAAGTGGTCGGACTTCGGCATCAGCGATGTCGACACCGCGACCTCGGCGCTGGGCATCAAGATCACCGCCCTGCCAAGCGGCGGCGATCTGCAGTACCAATCGGCCAATGGCACCTGGGTCACACTGACCAGTTCCGATGTGGGCAAGGCGATCAGCTACGCAGACATCGCGGCCGGCAAACTGCAATTCGTCCCGGCGGCCGACAAGTCCGGCAGCAGCGACTACAGCACCGCAGGCGTGGGCGATCAGAAGTCGATCTACAGCCAGCTGGCATTCAGCGCGACCGATGGCGGCACCGTCGCCACACCGGGCACCCTGAACATCAGCATCCGTCCGTCGGTGGATCAACCATCCCTGGCACTGGGCATCAGCGCGGTCAAATCGACCGGTCTGGTCAAGGATGTCTGGGTCGGCACGCTGACCGGCATGGGCACCAACGGCAATGGCGCGAGCGAGTCGACCATCAAGTCGGGCTTCAACACCACGACTGCACCGACCACGCACACCACCGCCACCGATGCACAGGACAGCAACGTTGCCGCCGGTACCGGCACCAAGCTGTCTGGCCTGATCTACCTGGAAGCGGGTCACACCTACAACTTCTCGGGTACAGGCGACGACAGCCTGCTGATCACCCTCGGCGGCACCACGGTGGCCAATGCAGCCTGGGGCAGCAACAGCGGCACCATTACGTCGAAGGGCTACACACCGACGGCGTCTGGCTATTACACCCTGGACATCTACCACTACAACCAGGCAGGTCCCGGCAACTACAACATCAGCCTGAAGGACACAGTGGGCAACACCACGACCACGACGGCGCTGAACAGCACCAACGAGCTGCTGTACACCTCGGTTGACGACCTGAAGGCTTCCGGCCTGAACGGCGTGACGCTGCATGAAAACGGCGCAGGCTCCGGCGAGGGTTACTACACCGCCTACGACCTTAACCACGGCACCGAAAACAACCCGATCAAGTTGAGCTCGATCACGGCGAACTACACCGACAACGACGGTTCGGAAACCCACGTCACCACCATCAGCGGTGCACCGGCGGGCTCCATCCTGACCGACGGCGCTGGCCACAGCGTGACCATCGCAGCCTCGGGCACGGGTGTCGACGTCAGCAACTTTGACCTGACCAGCCTGGTCATCAAAACGCCTGAGTACTTCAGCGGCAACTTCACCCTGACCGTCACCGCGACGGCCACGGAAACCGCGCTGGTGGGCAAGGCGGATGCGGTAGCGGTGGCCACGGACACCAAGCAGATCAACGTCACTGTCGATCCGGTCACCTACACGTCCACCGACGGCACGGCGGGCGACAGCACGGTCACCGGCACTGCGTCCGCCGACATCGTGGTCGCGGACGTGACCGCCATGAAGCTGGTCGCCGGTCAGAGCTACGACATCGCGTTCATGATCGACACCTCGGGCAGTATGGCCAACCAGTTGAGCACCATGAAATCGCAACTGGTGTCCACACTGCAGACGCTGGCAAGCTCGGCGGCGAGCGAGCACGCAGGCGCGGTCAAGGTTTACCTGACCAACTTCGGCACTACCGCGCACACGGGCCAGACCTTCGATCTGTCCACCAGCGCAGGCCTGCAGAACGCGATCAAGTACGTGAACAGCCTGTCGACCAGCGGTAATACCAACTATGAGTCGGTGTTCAATCAGACCAGCAATTGGTTCAGCAGCAGCGCCATTGCCAACGACGGTGCACAGAAACTGACCTTCTTCATCACGGATGGTCAGCCGAACTACCACGACAACGCCAATGGCAATGCCGTCAGCGGCGCAGCGCTGGATGAAACCCAGGCCGCGTTCAATACACTGGCGAGCAAGTCGGCCGTCGAGGCGATCGGCATCAACACCGCCGCGCTGGATACCTACGACACCAACCACCACTCGCAGAATGTGATTGACGTCAGCAACCTGAAACAGGCCATCCTGAGCAACGAAACCCTCGTCGGCCCAGGCAGTGACACGGTCGATGGTGGTGACGGCAACGACATCCTGTTCGGTGACATGTTCAACTATGGCTCGCTCGAAGGCACCGCTGCGCTGAAGGCATTCGCTGCCTACAAGCTGGGTGTCGACGTCGCAACGATCGATGACAAGGCACTGCACTCGTTCATTACCACCCACGTGGATGACGTTGCTCATCAGGCCAACGCATCGAACACCTTCGATGCGACCAAGTACCCACTGCTGGCGGACGGCAATGACACCCTGCTGGGCGGCAACGGCGATGACATCCTGTTCGGTCAGGGTGGCAACGACACGCTGTACGGTGGCAACGGCAACGACCTGCTGATCGGTGGTAAAGGCAACGACATCCTCTACGGTGGTGCCGGCGCCGATACCTTCGCCTGGAAGGCTGGCGACACCAACAGCGGTGGCTTTGACGTGATCAAGGACTTCAGCACGAAGGAAGGCGACAAGATCGACCTGCGTGACCTGCTTCAGGGCGAGGACAGCAATGACCTCAACAACCTGAGCAAGTACCTGCAGATCACCAACGATGGCAAGGACACCACCATTGAGGTCAGCAGCACAGGCCAGTTCACCACGTCCACCACGGCGGCGAATGCCGGAAGCACGGCAGATACGCACATCAAGGTGGAAGGCGTGACCTGGAACAACGACATGCTCAAGTCCCTGGTGCAAGGCAGCGATCCGACCATCAAGGTCGATCATCACTGATAGCCCGCTCGCGAGAGCTGATGTACTGTGCTGGCAGCCGTTTCAAACGGCTGCCAGCCTTTGCATTCATTGAGGAATGAGCCATGTTTTACGTTCAGCGCGATGCAGCGGGAGAGCTTGTGCGTGTCGAGGCGGCCGCCTTTGCCGAGTCGACCGGGCAGCTACCGGCCGACGATCATGAGATCCAGGCCTGGTATGCCAATGAAGTGGTAGAAAAAAGCCTGAGCCAGCTCAAGTTGAGCGACATGGAGATGATTCGTGTACTCGACGACTTGATTCAGGTGCTGACCAGCAAGGGCATTCTCAACATCACCGATCTGCCCGCCCCTGCGCAGGCGAAGTTGCTCGATCGTAACCAGGCACGGGAAACCCTGGGTGGCCTGAGCAACTTGATCAATGACGACGAGACGCGGTTGATTTGAAGTAACACCCGACTTTCTGGCGCAATGCGGCGGCCTCCGGGGATATCGCATTGTCACGCTGCAAACACGGTCCCCTGTGGGAGTGAGCTTGCTCACGAAGAGGCCAGCCCATTCGACGCATCTGCTGCGGATGTACCGGCCCTTTCGTGAGCAAGCTCACTCCCACAGTTCATTTGTCAACCGGGAAATCCGGTCTCACTTCCAGGGCGCTGGATCACCCACCAACTGGCCCTGCACCCCTTCGATCCCCATCTCGGCAATCACCTGACGCTCACCTTCGGTCTCGACACGTTCGGCGATCAGCGGCAGATCGATGCTGTGCGCGGCACGCTGCACGGCCTCGATGAACAGGCGCTTGTGGCTTTCTTCGTCGATGGCGCGGATGTAACTGCCGTCGATTTTCAGATACGCCAGCCCCAGATGCGCCAGGTTGCCGATCATGCTGAAGCGGCCGCCGAAGCGTTGCAGCGCCAGGCTGAAACCGGCTTCCTGCAGACGGCGGGTGAGTTTTTCCAGCACCGCCTGGTCCGGCAATTGTTCTTCGCCGATCTCGAAGGTCAGGCGACCGCGCAATTTCGGGTGCTGACGCAAGGCGTCGAACACCTGATTCAACGCGACAGGATCATTCAGCGTCGCGGCCGACAGGTTCAGCGCCAGCGGCTGATCGTGGGTTTCCATGTGTTTGAGTACAAGGTGCAGCATCAGCACGTCAAGCCGGCTGGCCCAGCCGAAGCGCTCTATCCACGGCAGGAAACGCCCCGCCGGAATGGCTTGTCCCGGCTCGCTCACCAGCCGCGACAGCGCTTTGTAATGCAGCACGCGATCGGTATTGCGTGTCTCGACCACCGGCTGGAAGAACAACTCGAAATCGCCTTTGCTCAACGCCGAATCCAGCACCAGACGCCAGGTGTGTTCGTCGTCGCCAACATTGGTGACCACGCCGTTCTCGACGCACGCCCAGGTCTGCTCGCCCTGGGTTTCGGCCAACGCCAGCGCCTGGTCCGCCAGGGCCAGCAAGGTCAGCGGCGCCTCGCCCGGCGTGTAAGGCGCCAGCCCCATGTGGGCAACCGGCTGCACGTCGGACGCACCTGTCGCGCCCAGCGCATGCAGGGCCTGCTCCAGGTCGCGGACCAGCGCCAGCGCCTCTTGATGGGCCATCCCCGGCGCCAGCACCGCAAATTCGCCCCCCCGGGAACGGCTGATGAGGTTACGCATCTTGGGGTGTTTGTCGCTCAGCTTGACCAGCACCTGCGCGACGGCGACCAGCAAGGCGTCCGTGCGTTTGCCGCCCAGACGCAGGTTCAGGCCCGCCAGATCCTGAACCCGCAACAGCAACAGGTAACCGGCGCGATGCTCTTCCTGATTACTGACATGGGCCTTGAGCTGCATGTCGAAATAACGCCGGTTGGACAGCCCCGTCAGGCTGTCCTGATAGGACTCGATACGCAGCTTTTCACTGCGCTCGGTGCTTTCCTGAAACAGCGCCTTGAGCTTCTCGACCATCTGGTTCATCGCCTGCACCACGCGGCGCAGCTCAGGGGTGCGCGGCAACTCGGGCAGGGTCAGGAACTCGCGACGGCCGATGGCCTGGGATTGCGCGACCATGTAATCCAGCGGCTTGAGCTGGCGACGCAACAGCACGGCGCCAAGCATCGCACTGATGAGGCCGCACACCACCAGCCAGCCAAGGCTGCCCAGTGCGCTCTGCCACAGCTTGGCCAGGGCAAACATGGGATGGCTGACCACCTCGACCCGCGCGGTCTGCTGCCAGCCGCGACTGACAATCGCCTCGCCCCCCGCAGGCTCCAGGCCGATGGCGTTGATGAACCACTGCGGCACGCCCTGATTGTCAGGCGTGGCGCTGCGCTCGACGATCACGGCATTGGTCGCCAGATCCACCACCCGGATGCTGGCGTAATAGCCGCTGTCGAAGATCGACGTGACCATCAGCTCGACCATCGTCGGGTCGTCGATATTGGTCGTCAGCGACAGCGCCAGCGAGGTCGCCGCATCCTGCGCATGGGAGCGCAGCTGATTGACGTACTGCGCGCGCGAACTCTCCAGGCTGACGACAAAACTGCCGGCGAACGCGACCACCAGAAACAGACAGATAGCGATCAACAGCTGTTTGAAAAGAGACATCGGTACTCCTAGTTCTCAGGCTCTGGGGGAAAGCCTTCGGCGGTCATTTTCTTCAGCACGTCCTGCCAGCGGGACAGACGCTTGGTATCGCTCACTTTCTTGTTGCCTTGCGCACCCGGCAAAAACAGCCCTTCGGCGTTGAAGGAGTACACCGGCAACAGGTCCTGCCGCTCGCTGGCAGGCTTGATTTCATTGATCAGGCTGTCGAGCACCAAAGGCATGGCGTTTGGGCTCGAATAGTAGGTCAGCACCATGTGCGCGCGGTTCAGGCGCAAGGCTTTGACGTACGTGATCAGCAGCTTCTCGCTGGGCACGCCAAGACGACGCAGGCTGAAATACTTGGCGATGGCGTAGTCTTCACAGTCGCCTGCGCCCTTCCACAACGACTCGATGGGCGTGGCCCAGTAATCGACCTCGTGCCACAGATCGATGTCTTCTTCATAGCGCATTTGCTTGTTGAAGAAGGCGTTCACCACCTTGAGCTTGTCCATTTCGCTGATCTGCTTCTCGGTCGAGAGCAGGTTCTGCCACGCATCGATGCGCTGCTTGCCGGCCCCCAACGGGCCGTACAGCGACTCGGCACGACGGCTGATCAACGAAAAATCCCAATCGGCGCTCAGATAGCTCGCACACGCCGTGCACGTCAGTGCAAGCGCAAGCAGCAGCCAGAATCCGGGGCGCTTGTGGGCGGAAGGTGAGGCCAATTCGTCTAGTCCATTAGGCAAATGGATAACAAAGGGAGATGGTGAGGGGTTGGGGGAGGAAAGGCAATGGCGTAGTGGAATCATATGACGGAGGAAATGCCTGGCAGCCCGACTCATGCTAGGCTCGCGCACTTATTTCATGATGCACCGGGTTAGATTGGAAACACCTATGGAAATTGGCTTGAGCTGCACTGTCTGGGCGGGATGCGAGCGGGAAGGACATCTGGACGGGATCGGCGTATACACACGCTCCCTTTGGCAGGCAATGGAAGATCTCAAGCAACGCGAGGAACAAGCGTTCCATATTTCGCCATACGCATTCGGACGGGATCTGCCCACGCTGGCCTGCGGCGTTCCCAAACCCCTCGCCGATCGGTTCCGGGTTCAAGCGGTGCTGAGCGGCGTCTTGAATCTGCCGCTGCCCAACTCGGCAGCCATCCGTCGCGACGTCGATCTCATGCACGCGACCGATCACCAGATTCCGAACATAAAAGGCCTGCCTGTGGTCGCCACCGTGATGGACGCCATCCCGCTGATCCACCCTGAATGGTTGAGGCAAAGCCTCAAAGGTCTGAAAACCTGGCTCTTTGCGCGTAGCGTGCACAAGGCCGATCATCTGATCACGATCTCGGAACACAGCAAGCAGGACCTGGTGACCCACCTGGGCATCGCTCCCGATAAGATCAGCGTGACGCCGCTGGGCGTCGACCCGATCTACTTCGAGCGGGTTGCGGATCAAACGCGCAACGAGGTCCTGAACAAGCACGGCCTCAAACCCGGTTTTTTTCTGTTCGTTGGCACCCTTCAGCCGCGCAAGAACCTGCCCAAAGTGCTGGAAGCGTTCAAGGCGCTGCCGGCGTCCGTTCGCAAAGAACATCCGCTGATCATCGTAGGCCGCAATGGCTGGGCCAACGAAGCCTTGCTGCCTGAGCTCAAGCGACTGGAGGAACAAGGTGAAGGGCGATGGCTGAGCTACTTGCCCCAATCGGAAGTGTTCGCGTTGCTGCAGAGCGCAGGTGCGCTGGTCTTCGCCTCGTTGTACGAAGGCTTCGGGCTGCCGGTGGTCGAGGCATTTGCGGCGCAGTGCCCGGTCATTGCCTCCAATACGACGTCCTTGCCTGAAGTCACCGGGGATGCTGCATGGTCTGTCGACCCGACCGACGCACAAAGCATCAGCGCTGCGATGCTGGACGTGCTGCACAACCACGAACTCAAGGCCCAGAGAATTGAATCAGGCCTGGCGCGGGCGCGGCATTATTCCTGGCATGAGTGCGCGCGGCAGACGTTAGCGGTCTACCGCAAAGTGCTGGGCTAAAAAGAACTCATCCAACGAAACAACAGCCCCGCGCTGCTGACAGCGCAGGGCTGTGGCTTACTTGGCGCTCGAAACCGTCAGGTCCTTCAACGCGTCCGAATCCTGACCACCCAGCCAGACGTTCACGCTGTTGACGCTGTCGGCCGACAACTTGCCGGCCCAGCGATTGAGGATGAACAGATTGGTGATGAAGTCGTACTGCGATTTGAGCAGATCGCCACGAGCCTTGAACTCATTTTGCACCGCTGTCAGAACGTCCACGGCATTGACCACGCCATAGGTGAACGCCTTTTGTGCCGCGATGCTGGACTGCTTGGCCGAAGACAGCGCGTTCTGATTGGCGCGAATCTTGTCCACCGCAGACTGTGCGGTCAGGTAGGCATTGGTGGTTTCCTTCACGACCTGTCGGCGGATACCTTCCAGATCCTGCTCGGCGGCGTACTGCTCATCGTACAGACCCGTCACCCGAGCGGAAGTCGAACCGCCGCTGTAGATCGGCACCTTGAGCCCCACTGTCGCCACATAGCTGTCACTGCGCGGGGTCAGCGTGTTGTCATAACCCACGTCACTTTGCTGGGCACCCAGGCTGAACGTGACGGACGGATAATGCCCGCCTTTTCCTTCACGCACCGCCGCATTGGCCGCTTCCAGGTTACTTTCGTACGCCTTGAGCAACGGGTTGCTGTCCATCGCCTGAGCGATCCAGGTGTCCAGCGATAATGTCGGTGCTTCCAGGGCGATATCGTTGCGGATACGGCTCAGGCGTTCATTGATCGGGCGCCCGACTATTTCCGACAGGGCTTCGCGCGTCAGACGCACCTGATTGCGCGCCTCCACTTCCTGGGCGACAAGGGAGTCGACGCGAGCCTTGAGGTCCAGCATGTCAGTGATCTTGGCCATTTGCTTGGCGTACATGGCATTCACGCGATCAAGACTGCCCTGAGTGGTACGGCGCTCGGCCACGACCAGCTCGAGTGCGTCGTCTGCCGCCAGCGCCGCGAAGTATCGCTTGGCCAGATCCACTGTCGCTTCAGCCTGGGAGTCCTCGGACTGAGAGCTTTTTTGCAGCGTGACGCTCTTGGCCTTCTGATACCGCTCCCACGCTTCCTTGTTGTAGATGAACTGGGTCAGGTTCAGGGAATAGCTTTTGTTGTCGTAAATCTCGCGCGAGGCATCGTCCTTGCGCAGGATACGGTTGAAATTGCTGTTCGCCGTGACTTGGGGCAACAGGTTGCCAAACGCCTCGCGCTCCTGCTGCTTGGCGGAGCGAGCCCGCGCGTAGGCAGAAAGAATGCGTGGGTCTTCAAGACGCGATTCCTTGTAGAGCGCCATCAGATCGAGCGCATAGGTCGAAGCATGAACCTGTTGCGGAGCGACGGGCTGAGCCGCTTGAACGTCCAGAGCCAACAGGCCCAGGAGGAGACCGGGGATAAGACGCACTGCTGTCATTCCTCGATCATCGATTTGGCGAACATGTTATGCGCAGGCTTGAGCAGATACTGCAGCATGGTGCGGTTGCCCGCGTTGATCAGCACTTCGGCCGGCATGCCTGGCTGCAATTTGCGATCAGCCAGCCGCTTCCTGCCTTCTTCGGTCAGCTTTACACGAACCAGGTAATACCCCTCGCCCGACTTCTCGTCAGTGAGTCGGTCCGCCGAGATGCGCGTGACCTCGCCTTCGATGACGGGCGTGGTCGCACTGTTGAACGCGCTGAAGCGAATGTCGGTCTTCTTGCCAACGGTGATGCGGTCGATGTCGTTTGTGCCGACGTGGGCTTCGACCACCAGCTCAGAGGACTCCGGCACGATGTCCAGCAGCGGCGTCCCCGCGCTGACGACGCCGCCGATGGTATGGACCTTCATGTCCAGCACCATGCCATCCTCGGGAGCACGGATGACAATGCGAGACAGGCGATCCTTGAGCGCCGTGGCCTTCTCCTGCAGGTCAAACACCTGAGCCTGGACGTCGCTCAGATCCTTGGCGACGTCGGAGCTGAATTTCTGATTCAGCTGAACGATCTGCAACTCGGTTTCGTTGATCTGCAGGCGGGTCTTGGTGATGGTCGACTGGTGATCGGCGACCTCTGACTTGAGCATGTCCAGCTTGCGCTCCTGCTCGAGCAGACGCTGCTTGTCGACGAAGCCCTGACGCAGCAGATCCTTGAGTTCGGTGATCTCCCCGACGTAGGACTTCTCCAGGCTCACCTTGGTCCCGATCATGTCGTTGAGGCCCGCGATCTGCTGCTTCAGCTGCCCGATGCGCTCCTGCTGAACCGAAATCTCGCCCAGACGGGCAATCTTGCGCGCCTTGAACACCTGCGCCTCACCGGCAATCGCCTCGCGCGCACGATCACTTTCATCGCCCTTGATGACAATCGGCGGGACCGCCGCAAGATCGTCACGCTCCGCCTTGAGCCGCGCTTCCTTGGCTTGAGCGGTGATCAACTGGTTGCGCGTGGACTCGTATTCGGAACTCAGCTGAGCGTCATCGAGCACGATCAACGGATCGCCCTTGCGAACCGTATCCCCATCACGGGCCAGCAGCTCCTTGACGATGCCGCCTTCAAGATGCTGAACGGTCTTACGGTAGCTTTGGACCGTCACGATGCCAGAGCCGTACACGGCATTCCCGAGTGGGGCAAAGGCTGCCCAGGTTCCAAACAGACCAAATGTCACCAGGACAATGGTCATCCCGATCCGACGTATCCCGCGGTCGGAGGTAGGCATATCGACAGAGTGCTCTTCGAGCAAGGTCACCGCATTACTGGACATTCATGAATTCCTTTCAAGCGCTTGGCTGTACTTCGCTGGAGGCCGTCGGGGCAACCCTGGGCTGAGCCTGCCCGGTGGCCTGCGCTTGAGCCTTGGCCTGCTGCTTGGCCAACTCGGCAATGACCTGATCCCGCGCGCCGTACATGGTGAGCACGCCCGCATTGAGGACCATGACCCGGTCCAGACGCGACAGGATGTTGGGACGGTGAGAGATGATGAACACCGTAGCTCCGGTTTCCTTGATTTTTTGCAGGGCGACACCCAACGCGCGCTCGCCGACCTCATCCAGGTTGGAGTTGGGTTCGTCGAGCACAATAAGACGTGGGCTGCCATACACCGCCCGCGCCAGGCCGATACGCTGACGCTGGCCACCGGAGAGATTGACACCTTCGCTGCCGATGACCGTGTCATAGCCGTCAGGCAGCTGCAGGATCAGCTCGTGGACGCCAGCGATGCGGGCCGCCAGAACGACCTTTTCCGGATCGATCTTGGTGAAGCGAGCGATGTTGTCACTGATGCTGCCCTCGAACAGTTCAATGTCCTGAGGCAGATAGCCCAAATGCGGGCCCAACTCGCGCTTGTCCCAGGCGCTGATGTCCGCGCCATCCAGGCGGACCGTGCCGTGTTGAGGTGGCCAGATTCCGAGCAGCGCCCGAGCCAGGGTCGACTTACCCGCCGCACTGGGGCCGACGATCCCGACGATGCTGCCCGCCGGCGTCACGAAACTGATGCTGCGAATGACGGGGGCCTTGGCGCCAGGAGGCGCAACAATCAGGTTTTCGACCTGAACGTGGCCTTCGGGCGCTGGCAGCGACATGCGCTCAGGCTCGGCGTTGAGCTTGTCCAGCGTGTCGTTCAGACGCTGGTATTGCATACGGGCGGCGACAAAGCCTTTCCAACTGCCGATCATCTGGTCGATAGGTGACAGCGCACGGCCAAGCAGCAAAGAGCCGGCCATCATCAGACCGGGGTTGATCTCATGGGTGATGACCAGATAGGCCCCCGCCGCCAGCATCATCGACTGCGCCCAGTTACGAAAGGTCTTGGAGATCGAGGAAACGACTCCGCCCTGATCACTGGCCGCCGACTGCAAGACCAGCACTCGCCGCTGACGGGTCGCCCAGCGGCCCATGAGCGTGTCGAGCATGCCCATCGACTCGATCACTTCGGCGTTACGCAATGTCTTGGTGGTCTGCAGGTTTGCCGTGATGCTCTGCTTGTTCGCCTCGGCCAACGAATTACTGGTGTAGCGATGGTTCAGGTAAGCCAGCGCAACCAGCACGACCGCAGAACCTACGGTCATCCAGCCAAACCATGGGTGAAAGAGGAACATCACCGCCGTGTAAATCGGCAGCCAGGGGGCATCGAACAGCGCGAACAGCCCACTGCCGGTCAAGAACTGCCGCAGCGACGTGAGGTCATTCAGGGACTGGGCAGAAGCGTCCATGCCACCGCTGGTCAGCGCCCTCTTGAAGCTGGCCCGGTAAACGTCACGACTGAGCAGTACATCCAGGCGGTTGCTGATCCGGACCATGATCCGGGACCGTACCCACTCCAGAGAACCCAAGGTCACCATTAGAACCGTCAGGATCAGCGTCAGCATGATCAGGGTAGAAGTACTGGCGCTGGGAACGACCCGACCGGAAATCTGAATCATATAGAAGGTCGGCACCAGCATCAGCGTGTTGACAAACAAGCTGAAAAAACCGACCGAGAGGAAGCTGCTTCGACATGCCCTGAGAGCAGCCTTCAAATTGTTTTCGTGTGAGCGACTCATGCTATCCATTACTTGAGAGGGGCTGCGAAAGCGCACGAGTGTACCATCGGCGATCACTCCGAACAGCATTAAAAGGCCATCAAATGAGGGGCCGTCCGGCAGATTTCATGAAACTATATTTAATAACACGGAGACAGCGGAGCAAAGCCTGAAACTCGCTGAACCACAACTGAGTTGAAAAGTTCAATGCACTTTCATTTCAAGAGACGGCAGGTACAAAGCAAATCGCCACTATCTAACACTTAAGTAATAAGACACCTGGATAATGGAATAACAGGCCGTTCCTGCGATATGCACGCCCACCTTTCGCCAACCTTTCGCGCTCAAAAATCCGCATTCCGCCCCCGATGGGTGGAGGGACGAGGCCGCGATTTATCACCATTGTGCTGAATGCGAAAATTCGCTCATCGGCAATCAGATTTCCTACACAAACGACACCGCCGTCACCAAAATTTCGATCCCCTTCCGACAGCAACCCGCAGGCTAGAGCGGCTAAGATATGCCCCCTCAGAAACCCCACCCTGTCTCGCTACAGCCCAAAGCTGCCGCGACCTTGAGGTTATCTGGCGTCTCGACAAGGGACGGAAACGAGCTATGGTCCACCGAGGCGACGTCCTCGCCGAAGCGGAGAAAGACCAAAGCTCATTTCCTGACCAACGGTGCCCACAAACGAGTGAATCCAGATCACTATGCCCACCAGAAATCTCACTTCATTTGCGGCATAATCCTACAAGGTGAATTGACATTTCTGATGGATCCATTAATCTCCGGCCATTGGCAGATGCCACCAGTGCGCCACTAAGTTGTGCAGTTACCTAGCGAGATTGATGGACCAGTTGATTTCATCAGTCGATGTGAGCTCGGGATAAGAAGGAAGCTTATTGAGTGCAGTCGCAAACATTAGATGGCTTGAAGATTACGTCCCGCGTCACTTTGCTTGAGCCGGGGATGTACATCTTTCGCTACGCCTCACAGCCCACCGCCGAACGGAGTGTCTGCATCGCATTGCAGCAGGCGCCACTGGGGAAAGGTGTCATTGATTTCTTTCCTGCCGAAGGCGTGTCCAAGAACATGCTGACCAAGCTCGGCGACTGCATTATCGGTCGAGTCAAAGGCGCTGTTACCACTGTCCTGATCACTGAATACTACCTGGCTGATGTCGAGGTGGATCCTGTCGACCTGCGCATTGATCGCATCGACACGTCGGCAGCCATCATGCGCAACTTCATGCCGGCGCGGCCCGCTCCAGAGTCCGTTGCCTTTTCCAGAACCGCGCCGACCCGCGCCATCCTGAAGCTCACCGGCCACCTGGGAAGCGGCGGCGATGTGTCAGTGACCGACGAGTGCCTGGGCAACGAACACGGCACAGACCGCCTCGAAGGTTTCTCCATCAGCTGGGACAACAAGCCCGCTGGCGTCGATCTCGTCTACACCAGCACGATCGCGGGCGCCGGCCCTAGCCAGAAGGTACTGACCGGCAGCTTTACCGGCGCTCGTAACAAAAATGCCTCACTGGTCGCGGTAGGCTTCGGGTTGACCGGCCCTGATCGCAACCAATACGAAGTGTCTGGATATGTCGTGTTCGCTGGCGCAGCGCCGCAACCGATCGTGAACGAACAAATGCTTTTTGGGCCAACCGGGACGGAACCCCTGGTGGCCGTACAGCTCTCAATTACTCCCCAAAGCGAGATCAACGCTCTCCGCCATAAGTCTCTCAGGGAAAAACCTGCGATTACGCAGACAGAAAGCAGCATAGGCCAGATGGCCTGAAACATTAGGAAGATGACTCATGGCACTGCAATACGACGCCCCAACAACCGCCGCAGACGTTACCGCTCAACTCGATGCTAACCCAGCGATCTCGCAAACCACCGCTGCGGCCATCAGCTCGCTGCTGAACCTGAGCGACACTAGCGCTACCGTGAACGTAGCTACCTACGACGCCATCACTGGTGACGTATCTGGCCCAGCAGGCACCACTCCGGATCTGGTTGTTATCTCTACTGACGTCAACACCCTGGCTCGCGCTGCCGCTCCAGTTGTTGATGTGAACCTGACCCCTGTTGCTGACGCTTCGGTATTCGTATTCGAAAGCACGACCGGTGTGAACGCTACCCTGGCCACGACTACTGGCGACAAAGTCATCATTGGCACCGGCGCTAACGACACCATCACCGTTACTGGCGATGCGAACGTGACTGTTGAAGGCGGCGACGGCAATGACGTCATCACCACTGGCGGCGGCAACGACACCGTCATCGGCGGTACTGGTGTCAACTTCATCGCCACCGGTGCTGGCAACGACACCATCATCACTGGTGCAGGCATCGCCAACACTATCGATGCCGGTGCTGGCTTCGACACCGTCGCCATCGGTGGCGCACGTGCCGACTTCCAGATCGCTCAATCGGGTTCGACCCTGGTCCTGAACGGCGACGATCAGACCACCAGCGTCACCAACGCTGAGTTCCTGACCTTCACCGACAACAGCACCGTGGCCATCGCCACCAACGCTGAAGACGCTGCTGTTCTGCGTCTGTACGAAGGTCTGCTGGGCCGTGACGCTGACCAGGGCGGCGCTGAGTTCTTCACCACTGCTCACGCTAACGGTGCAAGCACCACTCAGCTGGCTGAAATTTTCGTCAACTCGACCGAGTACAAAGACGTTCTGGTAGATAACTACCTGGACAGCCTGTACACCAACCTGCTGGGTCGCGCTGTAGACCAAGAAGGTCAAGACTTCTGGTCCAACGCTGTCGCCAACGGCCAGACACTGGCTCAAGTGACTGCAAGCATCGCTGCTACCGCAGAAGCTCAAGGCACCACCATCAGCGACACCGCCTTCGTACAGAGCCTGTACGAATCTGCACTGGGTCGTGAAGCTGATACCTCTGGCCAGGACTTCTGGGTCAACGCTCTGAGCAACGGCACCAGCCGCACCGACATCGCTTCGAGCATCATCAACTCCACCGAAGCGTCCTCGCACGCCGACGTTGAGTTCGTGAACTCGCTGTACACCAACGCTCTGGGTCGTGACAACGACGCTAACGACGTTGGCGGCAAAGCGTTCTGGCTGACTGCTCTGGAAAACGGTGCTTCGCACGCACAAGTTGCGGTCGAAATCGTCGGTTCGCCTGATGCACAAGCTCACATCACCAACGTTGTAGTGGTTCCAGGCCAGGTTTAATCGACCGATCCTGCACCCACCCGAACACCTCCAGCCGCAAGGCTGGGGGTTTTCAAAAAGGGGCTCCCTCGCGGGCGCCCCTCTTTATTTATCTGCGAATCACCCAATGGCCACTTCTACCCAATTCGACCTTGAGCCGGGCACGCTCATGGACAAATTCCATCTCGCACGCCAGAGAGGCGAGCCAGAGCAGGCCATTTTTTTTCTTGATAAAGCCCTCAACACGTCCGCTTACCGCGCCGAAGCCCTGATTTGGAAAGGCATCGACGCTATGCAGGCGCGCGCGTATCACCCAGCGTTTCTGTATCTGGGTTCAGCGGCAGCCTTATTGCCCACGCGCTCAGATGTCCAGGCCTTGGCCGGTCGCGCGGTACTCGCGCTGGGCAAGCCCGCGTTGGCGAGCCGATTGCTGACGGATGCCTGGAAGCAAAACCCGACCGATAGCACGCTGCGCTCGATGCTTTGGCAAGCCCGTAGTCAGACCCTGCCGCCCGCAAAGCTGCGCAAGCTGATCCTTGCCCTGCTCCCTGAAATACACGATGCGCAAGAGCTGCAACTGGTGGTGGGCTTGCTGGCCAGACAACCTGGCGCGCCAGCCTTGCTCGGCGTTGCCCGATACGATGCCCAAAGCCGTGAGGTTTCAGGCTGGGCGATCAAGCTGGGATCCGATACCGCAGTCAACGTGCAGGTCCAATCCCAAGAGCAACGTTATGAAGGCGCAGCTGACCAGCCGCACCCGCTGTTGGGCCAGTCGGGACTCTCGACACGACATGGCGCATTCAGGATTCAGATCGAGGATCCGGCACAAACCCTTCACGTGCGCTTCGAGGACGGAACACCACTGCTCGGCAGCCCGCTTGCGAATCTTCCAACGTTCGTCGCCCCCCTCCCGGTTGGCAAAGGTGCGGGTCGCCAGGAGCCGGTCAACGTGCTGGTCCCGGTGTACGACGGTCTTGAGGAAACGCTCGAATGCATTCACAGCGTGTTGCGCAGCCGCGCGCTCAATCGCACCGCTCATCGCCTGGTGGTGCTCGACGATGCGACGCCTGATCCGAAATTGCGCCAGGCGCTCCAAGCCTTGGCCGCAGCCGGTGAGATAGATCACATTCAGCAGCCTTCGAACCTGGGCTTCATCCGCAACGTCAATCGAGGGATGGTGCTCAACCGCGAGCGCGATGTGGTCTGGCTCAACGCAGACACGAGGGTGCACGGTAACTGGCTGGACCGTCTTCGCGCTGTGGCCTACAGCGCGAAAGACATCGCCTCAGTAACGCCTTTCACCAACAACGGCGAACTGATGAGCTTTCCCGAAAGCCGCGTCAGCCACACGATGCCCAGCGCCGAGCAGCAAGCTGTTCTCGACGACCTGGCCAGCGCCGCCGCCAGCCCCGCAGTGGAAATCGAAACAGGCTGCGGGTTCTGCCTTTATATAAAGCGTGATGCCATCGACCAGGTCGGGTACCTCGACGAAGTTCACCTGCTTCGCGGCTATGGCGAGGAAACCGACTGGTGCCTGAGAGCTCGCTCGCTGGGCTGGCGCCACATGGGAGCGCCGAACGTGTTCGTTGCCCACCAAGGGGGCATTTCCTTTGGCGATGAAAAATCCCTGCGCGTCGCCCACAACAACGCCATTCTCAAGCGCCGCTACCCCACGGCATCTGCGCGCTATCAGAACTTTTGCCTACGGGACCCAATCAAACCTTCGCGCCAGGCCCTACAGCGGGCGCGGCTGACGCAACTGGCGAGCCAGATGACCAACGGCTCAGGCAATGCCAAACAAGCCGCAGCCCTCAGGCAATTGCAGGTTCATCCCACCACAGCGTCCGATGCTCCGCTGCGCCTGACCTGGACCCATGAAGGCACACGCACGATCGTCACCCTGAAGGCCGGTTTGAAACCCCTGGCGCTGGATCTCGAGTATGTCCTGCCCGCAGACGCCGACCGTCTGATCAGTGATCTGCGCACGCTGCCACTGGACGAAATCGTCTACGGCCAGCTGTCAGCCTGCCCCGAAGTGCTGCTGACCCTGCCATCGCAACTCGAGAAACCCTATCGCATCGTTTGCCGTGACGATGCTCTGCTGCAGCCGGGATCATCGCGCCCATGGTCCGAGTTTGCGGCGCTGGCCAAGAGCGTACACGTACCCTGGAAGACGCTACGCAAGCCGTACGCCGAGGCACTGCCGGGTGCGACCATCAGCGTCGACAGCCCCAAACTGAAGACCGTGCGCCCAGGCAAACAAACCCCGCGCGTACTCCTGATCGCCGATGACCTTCGCAATGCCGGCATCGCTGAGCAGTGGGTCAAGCTGGCGCGCCGCATTACGCGGGACAAACTCAACGTGACGTTGCTGGTCTCGGGTCACACGCCCTGGATGACGTCGCTGCTGGCTACTGGCGCAGTTCATGCTTTGCCCAAGCTGCAAGGGCTGGAGCGCGCAGAGTGCGTCGAGCTGAGCGGCTGCGGCGGAGCGCTGAGCCTTGACCCGGATCCCGGCGCCAGTTGGCAGGCCCCGACACTGGCCGGCGCGTTGGGATTGCCGCTGTATGCCGTCCCCGGAGCATTGGCCCAGGACGCCAGGGCGCTGTCGATGCACTTACTTCCCTTTTTACCGAGCCGGGCATGATGTCAGAAGAAGTCATAACCAAGCCTGCCAACGGCAGCCAAGTCAGTCACCCCTCACTGCGCGGTGCCATTACGGGCCTTTATGGCGATGTCCTGCAAGGTTGGGCGCTGGACGTTTCCCGGCCCGATGATCGCCTGGTCGTCGAAGTCGTCATTGATGGCGCCTGCGTGTCACTGGTGCGTGCCGATCAATTTGAGCCTGCTGCCGAGCTGGGCGATCAGTTTCATGGTTTCGGCGTGCAACTGCGACAGGGCTGGCTTGAAGGCGCGCGCCACATCAGCGCGCGAATCGCCAACCAGACATTCGAGCTGCAGGGTGCTCTGCAACTGCCCGCCCAGCCGAGCAAAGAGCCTGCGGCCATTGCCTCGCAGGTCTGGCACAGCGGTGGACTGCGCCTGAGCGGATGGTCGTTCGATCCGGATGCGCCTCAGCGCCACGTCCAGATCACCGTAAGGGAAGACGATCGCGTCATCGCGAAAGCGTCTTGCGACACTCATCATCAGGCGCTGGTCTATCGCTCGACGAGCGATCACGGATTCACCCTCGACCTGCCCTGGGAACTGGCAGACGGCAAGCCGCACACCCTGGACATCGAAAATGACCTGGGGCATCCCCTGAGCGGCAGCCCGATCAAATTCTGCTGCTGGCCCGAGGGACTCGAAGGCTTGCTTCAACAGCATGATCATCATGGCCCGGACGAGCAGACGCTGGCACTGCTGACCCAAGTGGCGAAAGAACAGACCCTTCGCTTCCCCAAGAGCGCCGGATTCAATCACTACCCGCAGTGGTTCGAGGTGTTTCAGTACACCGCTCCACGCAACCTGCAGCCACAAAAAAGCAAAATCGGCCTGTTGCTGCTCAGCGATGGCGAGATGGCGCCGGAGGGCATCAGCCTGGCAAGCCTGCGCGGCCACAACGCCACGCCGCTGCAAGTGGCCAGAGCGACAGCCGACGACCTGTTGCCAGCGCTCAAACAATTACTCGACGCGGGGTGCGACTGCGTTGTCCCCCTCAAAGCGGGCGATCATCTGGCGAGTCGTGCACTGGACCACCTCATCGGCCTGCTCGACGACGACGTTGCCTGGGGTTACGCCGATTGCGACCGCGACGGTCCGCAGGGTGAACGCAGCCTGCCGTGGCTCAAACCCGTGTGGGACATCGACCTGTTCATCGGCGCCGACATCTTTACCCCCGGCGCGATTTTCAGCACGGACATCATTCAGGCTGCGCTCTCCTTGCTGGCCCCGGCAAATGAACTGCACACGCTGAACTGGGATTTCCTCATTGCCGGCATCGTGCTCGCTACGGAAAAACTGCAGGCCACGGTCGTGCATTTGCCCCAGGTTGTTTATCACCGCAGTCATCAGGCCCCAGCCAGCCCGGAACAAGCGTGGCCCTCCATGGATCGCCACCAAGCCATCGCCTGGCTGTGCCAGAACCTGACACCCGGTGCTGTCGTGAAAGCATTGCCACACTACCCCGCCCTGCTGCGCGCCCACTGGCCTTTGCCGCTGACCCTCCCCCGCGTCAGCCTCATCGTCCCGACGCGCGATCAGGTAGGCCTGTTGCGCACCTGCATCGAGGGGCTGCTGAACACAGACTACCCGCACCTCGAAATCATCGTCGTGGACAACCAGTCCTCCGACCCCAAGACCCTGGAGTACTTGCGGTATTTGCCGACTCAAGGCGTCAAGGTGCTGCCTCACCCCCACCCGTTCAACTACTCGACCATCAACAACCGAGCGGTCGAACACGCCTCCGGGGAAATCATCGGCCTGGTCAACAACGACATTGAAATCATCGAAACCCATTGGCTGAAAGAAATGATCAGCCAACTGCTGCGCGACAACGTAGGAGCCGTGGGCGCAAAACTGCTCTGGCCCAACCGCATGGTGCAACACGGCGGAGTCGTCGTTGGCATCAACGGCCTCGCGGCTCACGCAGGTAACAACCTCGAAGAACACGACCCTGGCTACCTGGCGACCAACCAACTGACCCGCCGCCAAAGCGCCGTCACCGCCGCCTGCCTGCTCATGCGCAAATCAGTATTCGAAGCACTCGGCGGCCTCGACGAAAAAGCCTTCCCGGTCGCCTTCAACGACGTCGACCTGTGCCTGCGCATCCAGCAATCGGGACTGCACCTGGTCTGGACAGCCTTCGCGAAGCTGATTCACGCCGAATCGGCAAGTCGAGGAAAAGACGTCAGCGCCGAGAAAAGAGCCCGCGCGCATCGCGAACAGCAGGGCTTCATCGAACGCTGGTCGCTGGATGGACAGGTTGATCCCCATTATCACCCTGCGCTGAGTCATGATTATTTGAGTGGGGCTTATGGGGGGTTGGCGGTGCCGCTCAAACAACTTTCGATACGCTGACTCCGCCGTAATTGAGCAGAAGTTGCGCCAATTTACAAATCGCAATCGTTACTCAGCGAAAGCTTTAATAATGAGCAGAAATAGTCATGAATACTCAAAAAAAGTCAAAAAAAAACTCAAGCCAAACAAGCACTAGAGGTTTCTGCATAGTTGGTAACTGCTGGGAAAAAACCACTGAGTTCACGAAAATTTTGAGCGACCTAGCAAAGGTCGAAAGTCTCAATGGGGACTTATCCTTGCGACAAGTGGCCTCTGAAGGTGAATGGCTGACCGAATTAACCCAACACAAAACTCCCAAAGCTTTCAAAAAAGCGGCTGACGAAAATTTCTTTTGGCTTTGGCAACCCGACAATAAAAACAGTGTTTTCGAAAATTGGGAACAATTAAAAAGTCATTTCAACCTGATAATTGTATACACCTCTCCCATCGAAACGCTCAACAGCGCCAGTCGGAAAGATGGTGAGATGAGTTTCGATCTTCAAGAACGGTTGAACTGCTGGAAACATGAAACCGAAATTTTAGTAGCACACTACCAAGCCAGTTCAGACAAAAGCGCAGTTGTTAGTATCGATACCGCTGCCGCACTGAATTTGAGCTTTAGAAACCTCGAGGAAAAATGGAGCCTAGGTTTCAAAAAAAACCCAGCGCGTGGATTAAATGAAAATGCGACAGGTATTGAGCAAGCCATAAATATCAGCGCCGCTGAAAACGCCATCGCTCATCTTCATCGGAAGATGTACCAGATCGTAGCATTTGATGTCCCGTCCCCGGCACTCAACGCGAACAATATCATTTTAAATAATCAAAGCACGGCTTTTTCCACTGCACTACCAAGCCAGACAAGAGTTGAAGATGATAGTCAGTATTCAACGCTTCGCAACGAGGCTCTGCTTCTACAAGAAGAAAATCGTGATCTGACGCTGAAGCTCCATCAAATACAAGAGCGATACGAAAAAAAGCTCCTAGAGATTGAGAGGCATGTAAAAAAGATCGATGCACAGCACGTTGCGCTTCATAAAGTTTATAGCCGCTATCCGGCTTACTGGAATATTGGCTCGCTGACTACTCAACGGGTGACTGACGCAGATTCAGCCAATGCTGTGGATATAGATCTAGTTGATGCAGAGTTGAATTTTGGAATTATAAAGACGATTTCAATGAGAGTATTTCTCGACTCCGATGTACCAAGCATAGGATTTAAAAAAACGCCAGACGCTTGGCTGGATTTGATGCAAAAGCCTTCTCCGGAATTGTTGATGATCGCCCCTCGGCCGGGAGCACCCTACTTTGACTCCAACTCGGTGATAAGCAAGCTCGGAACTAAAGATTGGCTACTAATCAACGAGCTTATAAAAAAACTTGGCTTTTATTTAGGCAACACGGAACACGAGTCATACTTCCCTCCAAAAACCTTTGAAAGAACGAAACAGGTGATAAACGCGTTGGCGATGACGTTAGACGCTTGGCCAACAGTACCGAGATACGACAAAATTACGCTTCGAGACACCTTACAGGAAGGTGACTATAAAAGTCTGGGATTGGCTGTATCTAACTTCAGTGTAGGATCAACCAAATGGGGAGAATTTTTCTACCGGGTTGCCACACTTGATGAGCCTGGTTCAACGTTTGGCACCAATCCAAGGCTGGAATTCCCGATTGAATCTAAGTCTGCGCTTCAGAACTGGTTTGCTGAATCCGAGGATCATAATGGTCAGCGACTTGAATTGAGGTTTGCGAAACCAGACGCGATGGACTTGCAGGTCTGGGGTACGCTTGCCGAAAATGACAAATTGATGATCAGCGGCTTGATTAGTAGCTTGGAAGTTCAGCTTGATGATTTAGAGCAGCTTAACGACCCCGTCAAAGTAGAGTGGGACGAATGGCGAGTACTTTCGCGGTCCATCAGGCGAATAGCGGCTAAAAAAATAGCATCTGCTTAGCCTGAACCGCAGGTAGCACCACGTGACCATTGTAGCTTTCTAGTCGGTACGAAACATATGAAAAACGAATCAAAATCATCCGCTCTAGCCGCCGGCAACGCGGCGTTCCGCGAAGGGAATTTTCCCCGCGCAGTAGCTTTATATGAAAAAGCCGTTTTGGAAAATCCAGAGCTACAAGATCTTATAGATATAAACCTTACTATAGGACGTAGACGCTGCGCAGCAGATGCGAACACTCCGACAGAGTCCGTCGGACACACCGTGGCAGAACTAACCGGCGTAACAAACCCTGCAGGCTTGTCAGAGGTTGATCTCGGGTACACGTCGGACGATCACAGAATCATCGCTAGCAGCGGCCTATTTAACCAAGCGTACTATCTGGAAAATTACGAAGATGTCGCTGGATCGGGTGTCGATCCATTAGAACACTATTGCAACCACGGATGGAAAGAGCAACGGAATCCAAATAAAGAATTCAATACCCATTACTATCTAGGTATGAATCCAGATGTCGCTCAGGCGATGGTCAACCCATTTGCGCACTGGATACAATATGGACAATTTGAGCAGCGCAAAACAAGCAAGGTCGAGGTTGATCCTCATTATGATCCGAGTGCGCATCAGCCTACGCTAATATTTATTAGTCATGAAGCTTCTCAAACTGGCGCCCCAGCAGTTCTACTTTCTTTAATGCGCTGGTTGAAAAAAAATACCTCGATCAAGTTCTCCATCATTATCGGAGCACAGGGTATCTGGAATAAAAGATTCGAAGAGATTGCGCCTTGCTTCTACCTAGACGATGCCCATAAAGGCGGTTTGACGGCAGAGCTTAGAGACTTTTGCGGGAGTAATGTACAGTCTGTATACGTCAATACAATCGCATCAGGAAACTACGCAGAGCATTTGAAGTACTTGGGCGCTGAATTTATCACGCACGTCCATGAAATGGAGAACGTGTTCGAAATTTTTGAAACACAGTTCTCTGCACTATCAAAAATCTGCAACAAATATATAGCAGTTTCACCTGGCTCGATAGAGTCTCTGAAAAAACGAAACATTAAACAGCACGAAATCTCGTTCTTAAAACCTTTCATAGAGCCTTTTGAGTTCTACCGTAAGGGTACTCAAAACAAACATCGCAAAACAGTAATTTTTGGATGCGGCGCGGTTGAAACTCGTAAAGGGTTTGACTTATTTTGTGAAGTTGGCTTGGCGCTGCTTCAAAAAGGCGATACCCAATTCAAAATGATATGGATCGGCTCCGCTGAAGGTAAAGATCTGGACCCTCTGAAAGAAGTCTCAAGTAGGCACCTGTCCGAGTTTATCGAGTGGATCGGGCCGCGCGACAATCCGCGAGAATACTTTGCTTCGGGCGATATTTTTCTACTACCATCTCGCGAAGATCCATATCCATTGGTGTGCATGGAAGCTGCTGAAGCCGGAATGCCAGTCGTTTGTTTTGGCAGTGAAGCGGGAGGCATGCACACGTTTGTGGAAAACGATGCGGGGATTGTTGTTGATTATCTTGATATTGACGGCATGGCATCAGCAATACATTTTTTGATGAAGGATGTATCAACACGTCGCCAGATGGGTAAGTGCGCCCGCGAAAAAGTTATTCAACGGCATTACGTGGACAAGGTAGCACAGCAAATTGTTTCACTCCTGCCCGCAAGCGTACATCAACTCGGCAGCAGCGTTGAGCTGTACTTGAAAAAGATAGACAGCGCCAAAATTATATCCTTCGACATTTTCGATACATTGCTGACGCGAAAACTTCGAGACCCGGAAGTAGTATTTGACGTTATTGAGTACAACCTCACAAATCACCAGCCGGCCTCGCTACCCTTACTCAAAGAGCGCATGGACACGGCTGGGCTAGTGTTAGGTCGCCAACTGGGCGAGCGAGATGATATATCAATTGATGAGATATATCAGGAGATGTCGTTTTTCAGAGATAGCAACACTGAAAAAGAAGTAGAGCTGAGTGTATGCGTAGCGCACCCCTTGGGAAAAAAACTGTACCAATATGCACAAGCTCAAGGAAAGGAAATATATATTGCCAGCGATATGTATCTTGATCAGCACACCATTGAGTCAATTCTAAAAAATTGTGGCTACTCACATTGGGATAAACTTTTCTTGTCGTCCACTCTTGGAAAAAAGAAGGAGACAGGAAAACTATATAAAGAAATGATTGACTTCTCTAAAGGCTCAGGACATTTGCCTTCTGAAATCTTTCACATAGGCGACAACTGGGAAGGCGATGTAAGGCAAGCACGACTTTCAGGCATTGAGACCAAGCGTTTCACGCCTATTGGGGAACGCTCAAGAAAGCTCTTCAAACTACCTCTTAACAGTAAGAAGAAACTTTCGCAGAAAGGTAGAATCTGGAATAGCTACTGCGAGCAGCAGACAGACCTGTGGCATCAAGATATGCCATCGGCATCATCCGACTTCTACACCCAGCTAGGATTTGAAGTCACAGGCCCCCTCGCCTGCATGATGGCGATGTATGTCAAATCGCAGGCAAAGAAAAGCCACATTCATCAAATCGTTTTCATGGCGCGAGATGGACGAATTATTAAAAAGGCGTTCGACGCTCTGTATAGTCAAGACATCCTAGAGGGGCATGTCAGGTCGGACTATCTACATTTATCGCGCGCGACGGTAATACCTGCTACCTTCCAGAACCCCCTCACATCTAACGATATTGCATTTATCTTGGATGGGCTTCACCTTCAAGAAAAGCCAGTACAATACTTTCTGAATAAAGCAGGAATTAGCGCTCAAGACCCCGGTGTTAAAGAGGTCGTATTGCGACACTTCTCCTCAATCGAGCACCTGCCTAATTGGGATGACTACATCACTTTAAGTCGTATATTCACGGAGCTATCCTCATTAGTCTACGCGGCAAACTCCAGGAATCGAGAGCATCTGGAATCTTACCTTAAAGATAATGATATCTTGCACAGCAAATCGGTGCTGTTTGTGGATGTGGGCTGGCTTCTTAACATCCAGTCGAGAATAGAAAGTTTCCTTGCAAACATAGGATCCACAACCTTAGTCAAAGGGTGCTATGTAGGCTCGCGTGAGCGTGTCAGCAAAAACTCATACCATTCAGGTCTTTTGTTTGAGCAAGGTGATCCCTACGTTTATACTGACTTCATCGAAAAAAACACCACCCTTTTCGAGGTACTGTTTTCGGCACCCGAGCCTTCCGCTAAGGGGCTAACCAATGACCCAGATAGAAACCAAACTACCGTAGCATTCAAAAAAATCACAAATCCAATACCTAAGGAATTTGTTGCGGCTCAAAAAATACACTTTGGTGCGGAAGAGTTCATTGCCCGTTTCCGGCTGGCACGCGAAAGCTTCTTCCCAGAAATCATATCTAGGGATTACTTTTTCCAACTATTCAAATCACTGACAGCGTCCGAAAATCCGATTGTAAAAGCCACACTTGGAAACTTTGAAGTTTCGTTAGGCGGCGACCACGAATTCGTTATAACGCAAGCGCTTATTAAAAACAACGACCCCTACACCAATTATTACTTAAAAGAAAAGTCTGATTTTTTTGAGCCTATAAAATTCTCGAGCCATAACGATCAACCAAATATACTAATCTTCACCTCGGCAGGGCTGGATAATGGATCGACACGTTACAGGTCCATCCACCTGGCGCAGTCCCTGGCTGGTTCAGGAATATCTTGCGTGGTCGCTCACGCTGCTACCAGTCACGATAAAGCGGCTGAGCTAATTGCTCAAGCTGACACTGTCATATTTCAACGCTGCTTTATGGCCCAAGGGAACATAGCTTACATCTATGCAAAAGCACGCGAGGAAAACAAGCGCTGCATTTCAGACATTGACGATCTCGTTTTTCCAAAATTCGTACCAACGATTGGATCTGTCGCGGGCGGGGAATGGGATATTAACCAGGCTACCTTCGTTGCAGAATCTTATGATAACTTCATAAAGAAAATGGATGGCTGTATCGTTTCTACGCCGGCTCTAAGGGCTCATATAGCATTGGAATATAAAATTCCGTGCGAAGTTTACCGCAACAAAGTGCTTCCGTTCGTCGCAAAAGAATCATCGCCTCCTCCCGCGCAAGTCAAGCTTGTTTACGCTTCAGGCACTTACTCTCACAGACAAGACTTTGAGATTATAGAGGATTCCCTTTACAGGTTTTTAGCAAAAACGCCTTCCTGCCAACTATCGATACTTGGTGCAGCTCAGGTATCAGAGCGTATACTCGCGTTAACCAACGTCGCAAGCTATCCAATCTTAGGATACCAGGACATGTTGTCCTTTATCGAAGCGCATGACTTACTACTTGTTCCACTAGTAGACAACATATTCAATCGCGCAAAGTCCAACGTCAAATTTATTGAAGCGGGATCGGTATCAGTTCCTGTTCTAGCGTCTGAAGTCGGCGAGTTCAAAGCAAGTATTAAGCACAAAGTAAATGGTTATCTTGCAAAAAACGCAACTGATTGGTCACATCTGCTTGAGCAACTCATACAGAACCCGAACCGCCTATCTTCGGTCGGGAGTCAGGCTCAACAAACTGTGCTGAAGCGGTATACAACTGACCAATGCGAGCTACGTCAAAAATTCCTGTTTGGCACTAGCAAACCCAAACGAAACACTATCCCACTTATGGAGAAAATCAACTGATGTACGTATTAGTTGTGGGGGGAGCTGGGTATATTGGCTCACACATGGTGCACGCTCTCATCCAGGCCGGCTATGTCCCGATCGTATTAGACGATCTAAGTAGCGGCCATGCTGACGCAGTTGTGGGTGCAGAACTTATCGAAGGTTGCTGTTCTGACCAACAATTGCTTAGGCAAGTTTTTCAACGGTTTAATTTTTGCGCAGTGATGCACTTCGCATCTTTTATACAAGTCGGAGAGTCTTCAGCTGACCCGGCGAAGTATTATTCCAATAACGTTTGTAAAACCGCAGCGTTGCTTGAGGCGATGCTGTCAGCAGGGGTCAAGAATTTCGTTTTCTCATCAACGGCAGCCGTTTACGGTAACCCCTCAAATGAGGTGATTCGGGAAAGTGATAGAAAATCACCGATCAACCCATACGGCCGGACCAAGTGGGTGGTAGAGCAAATTCTAATGGACTATGATCATGCCTACGATCTGAGATCCGTTTCGTTGCGCTATTTTAATGCGTCGGGTTGTGCGGCTGCACATGGCCTGGGGGAGAGGCATGATCCAGAAACACACTTGATACCATTGGTCCTGCAAACAGCAGCCGGACGTAGAGAAAAGATTTCTGTTTTTGGCAACGACTACGATACCCCTGACGGAACATGTGTGCGTGACTATGTGCATGTAATGGATATTTGCAATGCGCACCTGCTGGCCATGAGATACCTCCTAAATGGCGGTCAAACTGATCACTTCAACCTCGGAAATGGCAGTGGTTTCTCAGTTCAATACGTGATTGACGTAGCTCGGGAGATCACCGACCGCCGCATTCCCGTCGAAATACTCCCAAGGAGAGTCGGAGATCCCGCACGCCTCGTCGCAGATTCATCTAAGGCTCGCTCAGTATTGGGTTGGGAGCCTACAAGGTCTGACCTACACACCATCGTATCGGATGCATGGACGTGGGAATTGGAATATGCTCCACACCGATAAGCGGATGCGAAACCATACTCGCCCTAATAAAAAAAATGGAGGACCTAATGATTTTCGGCTGGATTGAGAAATGCGAAGATGGTCGTTTTTTCGGCTGGTTTTCCTCTAGTAACGAGTTGCTAAACGAGGAAAAACTTCTTCACGTTTATTCTTCTGGAGAACTGAAATCGGTCAAAAAGATCGCGCTAAGTAGGGTTGAGCGCCCAGATCTGGATACGTATCAGAATACGTTTTCATTCGAGTTCGAACTTGATGAGCGCGAATTTTACCAGGGTGCGTCCACATGCTCGATACATTTTAAAATGTACTGCTCGGGCAATAGCTACTGGATGTTTGTCACCCCACAATTAGTATCACAATCAATTGCAGCGCTTGACGAAGAAAAGAAAGGCTTGGCATTTGGACGTGTATCTGCTGACGGCGCGGCGGTCGTTGGTGCAGGCGGCTCGATTTTTTTGAAACAAGGCACCAACAATGTAGAGGGACTTTACACTGGCGCCACTCCTATCGACATCTCTGCATGGCTGAGGGTATTTTCTAATAGGAAACTGCATTCTGCGGAGCAGAATTATCAATACATACAAATCTTGATACCTGAAAAAGCGTCAGTCATGTATTGGAAGGCTCCATTTTACGCAACAAAAGGGTCTCCCCCCCTCAATGAGATAATCAGTTCTGTCTCACGAGCATCGATGAGTGAACACCTCATCTGCGGTGAAGATTTCCTACCCGACGAAGTTCACTCAGAGTCGGTCTTTAGACCGTTTGACACGCACATGTCGACGTACGGTAGCAAACTATTGATAGATGAGTTGTTACGTCGACTAAATATTGCAGAAACCATCGCGTATCAATTGGGCGCTATTGTTCATGGGAACACGCATGGAGATATCGGTGTCCGCTTCCTTGAGGATGGCGATGTCCGAGAGCGGCCGCCACTCTATGAAAATCTGCTCGATGCAAATGGTGACCAGCTAGATCCTGTACTGATCGGACAATTCGACCCTCCGTCTGGGAATGTAGGTCTTTACCGGCATTGGAAATGCGCAAACGCGCCAGTTAAAAAACGAGTGCTGTGTTTTGGAGGGTCTTCGTTTGAACGAGGGGAAGTTTCAAGCACACTCTCATGGTGGTGCGCTCGCCTGTTCAGTGAATTCCACTTTTACTGGAGCCCTGATTCGCTACATGACGCGATCAAGGATGTTTCACCCGACGTGGTGATTTGCCAGACTATAGAGCGATTTTTAACGCTAGTACCAAGAAGTTAGTGTGACCTGGGTACGAACTACTGTCATGAGGGCAAGCCAGTGGGAGCGTCATCCTAGCCGCGTAACAAACCAGCCAATGCCACCAGATGTTTCTCACTGAAGTCAGAGGCAATGTCCAAACTGGCGCATTGCCCGCTCCCCCCCCCCCCCCCCGCGGGGGTTAGTGAGGCTCTGGGGCGGACCTAAGCACATTCCGCGTACACCTCCACTGAGGGTGCACATGTATCATCACGGCCTTCTTAAGTGAGATTCACAATGCGACTTAGGCCCTCCCTCAATCTCTGATACCCTAGCGCGCTGAAATGCTCGAGCAATCCACCTTGAGCGCTCCCATCTGGATGCGTAAGGCCTTCTGAGTATTAGCCCGCCAGTCCTAGCGCGCAAATGAGGTTAGCTACAGCTGCGCGGATGGAATCGGTTTGCTGTTAGTTTGAATGAGGAATGATCAACATGGACCTGATACCCGTAATTTTGTCTGGCGGCGTCGGCAGCCGGTTGTGGCCCGTGTCTCGCGAGGCCCATCCCAAGCCGTTCATGACGCTGCCGGACGGCCAGAACCTGATTCAGAAGACCTTTTTGCGCGCCTCGGCGCTGGCGGGCGTTTCGCAAGTCTTGACGGTCACCAATCGTGAGCTGCTGTTCAAGACCGAAGACGAATACCGCGGTGTGAACAAAGCCGGCCTGGCCCAGGGTTTCATCCTCGAACCCTTTGGCCGCAACACGGCGGCGGCTGTGGCATTGGCGGCGCTGCAGATCAAGGCGCTGCAGGGCGCGGGTGCGCACATGCTGGTGTTGGCTGCTGATCACTTGATCCAGGACGAGCCAGCCTTCGCTGCCGCAGTGGAGAGAGCCGTGCAGTTGTCGGAGCAGGGCTGGTTGGTCACGTTCGGTATCCAGCCGCAATATCCCGAAACAGGATTTGGCTACATCGAAGCCGGCAACCCTATCGAGCAAAATGGCGGTTTGAAAGTTGCTCGTTTCGTCGAGAAGCCAGATCTCGCGACGGCCGAGTCTTATGTCTCAGCCGGTAACTATTTCTGGAACTCGGGCATGTTCTGTTTCAAAGTCGAAACAGTGCTGGAAGAGTTTGCCAAACATGCGCCGGATGTTCTGGAAGCGGCTGCGTTGTCGCTGGCGAGTTCGCGTTTGACACAAGGTGCGGGGTATCACTGCCTTGCCGTAGATCCTGACTCGTTTGCCAAGGTGCCGGACATTTCCGTTGATTACGCGTTGATGGAGCGCTCGGACAAGGTTGCGACCGTGCCGTGCAATATCGGCTGGAGCGACATCGGTTCCTGGAATGCGGTCAGTGAGCTGACCGAGCAGGACGACAACGGCAACCGTTTCGAAGGCGAAGTGCTGTCCCACGGTTCGCGCAACAACTACGTCAATTCCGAAGAGCGGCTGACTGCGCTGGTGGGTGTTGAAGACCTGTTGGTGATCGACACCGCCGACGCCCTGATGATCGCGCACAAGGATCATGCCCAGGACGTGAAGCACATCGTTACTCAGCTCAAGAAGTCTGGGCATACGCTTCATCAACTTCACCAGACTGTGCATCGCCCTTGGGGCACTTACACGACCCTGGAAAACGGCGAGCGTTTCAAGATCAAGCGCATCGTGGTCAAACCCAAGGCTTCGCTGTCTCTGCAGATGCATCATCATCGCAGCGAACACTGGATCGTTGTGAGTGGCATGGCGGTCGTGGTCAACGATGATCAGGAACTGATGCTCAATACCAATGAATCGACCTTCATTCGCGCAGGTCACCGGCATCGTTTGAGCAACCCGGGTGTTATAGACCTGGTGCTGATCGAGGTGCAGAGCGGGGACTACCTTGGAGAGGACGACATCGTTCGCTTTGAGGACGTCTACGGTCGAGCAGGATCTTGACTGTTGACTGGCACTGACGCGCTTTGATCAGGGTACATTTGGGTTGGTCGCCTCGCCAACCCATCGAACCTCTTGGCTGCGACGACTGTCCAAGCCTGCTGTTGATTGCCATAACGTCTTTCAAAGTGTGGTGTTCGACGCCATTGAGTCAATAAATGGTATTGTCAGCGCCCACATTTTCTCCCTCCTGCACATACATCAGCGCATGCGGCGTGGGCCGAGTGGCCGCCGTAGCCTGCACCGTAGCCGGACACCCACTGCTCGTGCCGCATGCGCGCCATGCCAGTGAACTATTCAAACGCATCATCGAGGGTCAAGAAGCATGTACGGCATGTTGAGAGGGCTTTGGGAATACCGAAGCTTTATCGTTACATCCATTCGCAACGAGTTCATTGCCCGCTTTGCTCGCAGCAAGCTGGGCGGACTGTGGATGATCATCCATCCCCTGTCCCAGGTCGCCATTTATGCGCTGATTTTGTCCAACGTGCTGGCGGCCAAGCTGCCCGGCATCGACAACAAGTACGCCTATGCGCTCTATCTGATGGCCGGGATTCTGGCCTGGAACCTGTTTTCCGAGATCGTCTCGCGCTGCCTGAACCTGTTTATCGAACAGGGCAACATCATGAAGAAGATGCGTTTTCCGCGCATTGCCTTGCCCGTCATCGTCGTGGGGTCCTGCCTGCTGAACAACCTGCTGTTGTTCGTCGCGGTTCTGGTGGTGTTTGCAGCCTTGGGCCAGATGCCTACCCTGGAAATGCTATGGCTGTTGCCATTGACCGTCGTCGTCACTGCACTGGCAGTGGGTCTGGGTCTGGTGCTGGGGGTCGTCAACGTGTTCGTTCGTGATGTCGGCCAGGTGGTGCCGATCATCATGCAGGTCTGGTTCTGGTTCACGCCGATCGTTTACTCGGCCAACATCATTCCTCAGCACCTTCAGGGGATGATGAACATCAATCCGATGTTTTCCATCGTGACCGCTTACCACGATGTGCTCGTTTATCAGGTGTCGCCAAAGCTCGATGAGATTGCTATTACCGTGGCAATAGCCTTTGCGTTGATGTTGCTGGGGCTGTTCATGTTTCGCCGCGCGGCTCCTGAAATGGTGGATTCACTATGACTCTTCTCGCTGTCAGCAATCTGGGCAAGGCCTATCGGACGTACAGTTCGGAGTGGAAGCGACTGGCGAACTGGTTTTACGTGCCGGCCAAGCCCAATCACGAGCATTGGGTGCTGCGGCATATCAGTTTTGCCATCGAAGCTGGCGAGGCCATCGGTATTGTCGGCCAGAACGGCGCGGGCAAATCCACATTGCTCAAGATGATTACCGGCACCTTGCAGCCCTCCGAAGGCTCGGTTCAGGTGAACGGTCGCATCGCTGCAATCCTCGAGCTGGGAATGGGCTTCAACCCGGAGCTGACCGGGCGCCAGAACGTTTATCATGCCGCTGGCCTGATGGGGTTCAATAACGACCAGATCAATGCAGTGATCGATGACGTCGAAGCCTTTGCCGAGATCGGCGAATACTTCGATGAAAGCGTGCGTACATACTCAAGCGGCATGCAGATGCGCGTGGCGTTTGCGGTGGCAACGGCCTTTCGCCCCGACATACTGATCGTTGACGAGGCCTTGTCGGTCGGGGACAGCTATTTCCAGCACAAGAGTTTTGCGCGCATCAAGGAGTTCCAGCAGCAAGGCACCACGCTGATCATCGTCTCCCACGATCGTGGGTCGATTCAGGCGCTGTGTGATCGCGCCATTTTGCTGGACGGTGGCACCGTCATCAAAGACGGGGCGCCTGAAGAGGTCATGGACTTCTACAACGCAATCGTGGCGGACAAGGAAAACGCTACCGTAGAGGTCGTCGCCCTGGAAAATGGAACGACCCAGACACGTTCCGGCAGCCGCAAAGCCACCATCGAAAGCGTAACCCTGTATGACAAGACCGGATCCCCAGTCGAGTTCGTCGGGGTCGGTGACGAAGTCACGCTGTGCATTAAAGGCACTGCACATCAAGACCTGCCTGAACTGGTTGTGGGTTATCTGATCAAGGACCGCTTGGGCCAGAGCATATTTGGCACCAACACCCACCACCTGAACTGCAAATCGAGCAACATTGCTGCGGGCAAGCGTTTTACCTATAAATTCACGTTTGCCGCTCGCCTGGGGATCGGTTCCTATTCGGTGGCCGTCGCGCTGCATGCCTCGGAAACACATATCGTCGAGAATTTCGAATGGGTCGATCTTGCGCTGGTGTTCAACGTGGTAAACGTCGGCGAGCAGACCTTCGTGGGCCTTAACTGGATGCCCCCTGCCGTCGAGGTTGATGCCTGATCCACGTGGAGTGCCCAGGCAGTCGATGACGACAGCACTGGTTTTCGCCCCTTTTGCAACGGGCTTTCGGGCCGACGGGTTACTGCAAGGAAGATGGCTTCTCAACCGGCTGTGCGCCGTTGCGACTCTCGAATAATAGTTGGACAGATTTAGAATCAGGATGTGCCCGTGAGTGAATTTTACCGATCGTTCGAAGATAAACACCGGGGCTCGCGCGAGCTCATACTCAGTCGCCTGCGGGCCTATCAGCCATTCATGGAAAAGCTTCGTGACTTCTGGGATCTGGAAGTCACGGATCTGGGCTGCGGGCGCGGCGAATGGCTTGAACTGCTGACATCGATGCAGATCCGCTGCCAGGGCGTCGATCTGGACGAGGGCATGCTTTCAGCCTGCAAAGAGCGCGGTTTCAAGGTTACGAACAATGATGCGATCAGCTTCCTCCGACAGCTCCCTACGGGCAGCCAGATGGCAGTCAGTGGGTTTCATCTGGCCGAGCATATCCCCTTCGATCAGTTGCAGATTCTGGTGCAGGAAGCCAAGCGCGTTCTGATTCCCGGAGGGCTTCTTATTCTGGAGACGCCAAACCCGGAAAACCTGCAGGTCGGCACATCCAACTTTTACATGGATCCGACCCACGTCAATCCGCTACCCCCTCCGCTGCTCAAGTTCCTGCCTGAACACTACGGATATGCCCGCGCGGCCATCGTCAGGCTTCAGGAACCGGCACCGCTGCAAGACATCTCCCCCGTCAAGCTGGTGGATGTGCTGGCCGGGGTCAGCCCGGACTATTCGATCGTGGCGCAAACCTCCTGGGTGGAGGGGCAGGCACCTGATCTGGACGCCCTGTTTGCTACCGAGTTCGGCGTGACACTTGATGCCGTCGCAGAGGGTTTCGACGTCCGGGTGTCGAGCCTTGAGAGCGATGCAACGCGCGCCGTGGAGCTCGTCAAGGAGCTTGAGAAAACCGTCGCGGCCATGGAGCGGACATTTGCGATCAAGCTCAAGAGTCTGGATCTCGATAACAAGATGCTACGAGAGAAGCTGGATCTCGATACCAAGGCGCTACGAGAGAGGCTGGCTATTGAGATTGAGCGGGCAGACGAAGCCGCCTCAGTGCTTGCCGCTCATGGCAGCTACCTGGGTGAGTTGACCGCCCAGATCGGCCACGCCAACAGCCGACTGCGTGCGCTCAGCGTACTCATCCCGTCGCCTGTCGTATCTTCGATCAGGTACGCTTTTTTGCAAGTCAGCCTGTTGAGACGCGACGGCATCAAGACGCGCTCCCGACTGATGGCTAAAAAAGTCATTTTCTTTTCGATCCGCAAACTTGCCCCGATCAAGCCGCTCAGGAAGGCCGCTGTTTTCGCTCTCAAGAAAGTGGGCGCCTATGAGTTCCTTCGCAACAAATACATTCAAAAGAACATTCAGGTCTTCCGCCCAGTGGTGGACCAGACGATCAACATTGGCGTGAATAACTTGTCACCTCACGGCCGGACCGTACTGGAAAAACTCAAACTCGCGGAAAAGATTCGGAACGGGAACAGATAATGCGTATCGTAATTGACCTTCAGGGCGCCCAGACGGAAAGCCGTTTCCGCGGCATCGGCAGATACAGCCTGTCTCTGGCGCTGGCCGTTGTGCGCAACCGTGGTGAGCATGACGTCCATCTGGTGCTCAACGGCCTGTTGTCCGACACCATCGAGTCGATCAGGAATGCATTCGATGGCTTGCTGCCTGCCGAGAATATTCACGTCTGGTATGCGCCTGGCCCTGTCGCCGAGATCGAGCCTTCCAACCTGGAACGTCGAAAGGCTGCCGAACTTATACGCGAAGGTTTCATCGCCAGCTTGAATCCCGATATCGTGCATATCAGTTCGGTGATCGAAGGCTATCTGGACGATGCCGTCACCAGCATTGGCCGCTTCGACACCAAAGCCCCGGTCAGTGTGTCGCATTACGACCTCATTCCATTGCTCAACCCGGCTCAGTACCTGAACTCGAGCCCAAGTTACAAGCAGCACTATCTCGGCAAGATCGACGAGCTACAAAGAGCCTCGCTGGTGTTGTCCATTTCCGAGTTTTCTCGCACGGAAGGTATCGAGTATCTGTCGGTGGACGAATCACGGTCGGTCAACATATCGACTGCCATTGACGATAATTTCCAGAAGCTGACGATCTCACCTGCCGACGCCTCTGTTTTCCTTCAAGCGCTGGACATCACCAAGCCGTTCGTTTTCTACACCGGAGGGTCGGACGAACGTAAGAATCTTTCTCGGCTTGTGCAAGCCTTCGCCGGGTTGCCTGACGATATCCGAAGCAACTATCAGCTGGTCTTTGCAGGGAAAATCCCGACTGAGCATTCCAACGATCTGATCGCCGTTGGTACAACTCACGGCCTCCAGCCGGAAGATCTGAAGTTCCTTGGGTATGTCGACGAACAACAGCTGGTCACGCTGTATAACCTTTGCCGGGTGTTTGTGTTCCCGTCCTGGCACGAGGGGTTTGGCTTGCCGCCTCTGGAAGCGATGGCATGTGGCGCTGCCGCCATCGGTGCCAGGGCCTCCAGCATTCCCGAGGTGCTGGGATGGGATGACGCGTTGTTTGATCCCTATGATGTCAGGGCAATCAGCGCCAAGCTGCTCCAGGCCGTAGAGGACGATGATTTCAGAACGTCCCTGATCGCCCACGGTATTGAGCGGGCACGGCTGTTCACGTGGGATCATTGCGCGAAGACCGCAATAGCTGCGTTCGAGAACTTCCTGGCCGGGCGGCAGACCCCGCCGCCGGTGCAAGCCACCATGCCGCGCAAGCGACTGGCTTTTGTTTCCCCGCTCCCACCAGAGCGCACCGGAATCGCCGGTTACGCCTCAGAGCTTCTGCCCGAATTACACAAGCTCTATGACATCGAGCTGGTGGTACACCAGAATGACGTGACCGACGAGTGGGCCAAGGCCAATTGCTCTATCCGCGATCCACAGTGGTTGCTGGATAACTCAGGGGCGGTGGACCGAGTCATCTATCAGATGGGCAACTCGATATTTCATCACCACATGCTGGATCTGATGCGGCTGGTGCCTGGCGTGGTGGTCCTTCACGACTTCTTTCTGAGCGGCCTCAAATCCTATCTTCAGGACGTCCATATCTCAGTCGACTCCTGGGATGAAGCCTTGTATTACTCACACGGCTACAGCGCCTTGATCGAGAAGTACCGGACTCTGACGCCCGATGAGCTTCGCCTCAAGTACCCGGTCAACCTTGAGATATTCCAGCAGGCACAGGGCGTTATCCTGCACTCCAACTACTCCAGGGAGCTGACTCGGCACTGGTATGGTGAGCGCCTGGCTGACAAGTGCGAAGTCATCCCCCTGCTGCGTCAGCCCTCCCCTGCGGCCGACCGTGGCCAGATGAAACAGGCGATGGGCATGCAGCCGGATGACCTGCTGGTCTGCAGCTTCGGTTTTCTCGATCCGACAAAGATGAACCACTCCCTGCTAGAGGCCTGGCTGGACTCGTCGTTGGCCCAGAACGCTCACTGCAAACTGGTGTTTGTGGGGGATATTCATAACGACCCTTATCACCAGCAGCTCAAGCAGATCATTGCCCGAACCCCTTTCCCGGAAAACATCAAAATCACGGGCTGGGCAGATGTCGAGACCTATAACAATTATCTCAAGGCGACCGACATCGCAGTGCAGTTGCGCAACCATTCTCGCGGGGAAACTTCTGCCGCGGTGCTGGACTGCATGAACCATGGCGCGGCCGTCATCGCCAATGCCAACGGTTCGTTTGCAGAACTGGACGCAGATTCGACCATCATGCTCGCCGACGTTTTCAAGACAGAAGAGCTCAAAGATGCGCTTGAACGTCTGAGTGAAGACCGAGCGCTGCGCGAACGCCTCGGCGCCAATGGCGCACAGATCATCCGCACCCGGCATTCACCGCAGAACTGCGCGGCGCTTTACTTCAACTCGATCGAGCAGAGCTACAGAAACTACCGTTACGGCCTCGACGCCCTGCTGCGTCGTGTGTTTGACAATGCGAGCCCTGCGTACCTGGAAAACCATGGCGTGCGACTGGCCGATTGCCTGTCGCAGAATTTCCCGCCCGAGCGCTCCTTCAAGACGCTTTATCTTGATATCACAGCCACCCACGTCACGACCCTTCGCACCGGTATCGAACGTGTGGCGATGGCCGTCATGATGACCTTGTTGAAGAAGTCCAGCCCGACGCTGCGAATCGAGCCGGTGTACCTGTGCAAGACCGACGATATGTGGAGCTACAAGACAGCGACCCGATTCACCTTGGGCTGCATCGGTGGTCCATCAGAGTTGATGTCCGATCATATCGTGACACCCCAGCAAAGTGATGTAGTGCTCACGCTGGACTGGTCGAACGACCTGGTGCACGCCTACGAATCCGGTTATCTCTCGCATCTCATGGACAACGGCGTGAAGCTTTACGCCACGGTGTTCGACTTGTTGCCGGTCCTGTTGCCGCAACATTTCCCTCCACAGGCTGAACTCCCGTCCCATCGTTGGCTGCAGGCAACGACCAAGCTGAACGGGGTGGTGTGTATCTCTGAATCGGTGGCAGCCGAGTACACCGCCTGGTCTCAGAATCAGCCATTGAAACGCCCATCGTTCACGACCGACTGGTTTCATCTGGGTGCGGATCTGACCAGCGCTCACATCGACGATGGCCAATCAGAGCCTGTCGATGAGTCGATCAAAGAGAAGCTGGGCGACAGGCCAACCTTTCTCATGGTCGGGACGATCGAGCCCCGCAAAGGCCATTTAGATGCGCTCAATGCATTCACCGAACTGTGGAAGTCCGGCGTGGATGTGAACCTGGTGATCGTCGGCAAAGAAGGCTGGAAGAGTGTGGAGGCAGAGTCTCGACGCAACTTGCCGCAAATTGTCGACGCCCTGAATAATCACCCGGAACGCGGAGGCAGGCTCCTCTGGCTGTCGGACGTGAATGACGCAACGCTTGAGCAGATCTACGCCTGTTCCTCGTGCTTGATCTTTGCCAGCGAAGGAGAGGGTTTTGGTCTGCCAATCATAGAGGCCGCGCAAAAAGACTTGCCGATCATCGCGCGTGACTTGCCGATTTTCCGTGAGGTTGCCGGGGATCACGCGTTGTATTTCAGCAGCGACGCGCCGGCCGCACTGCAGGCTTGCGTCGAGGACTGGCTGCGCCTGTATCAGAACGATCAGCACCCTAAATCAACCGGTATCAATTGGCTTACCTGGGAACAGAGCGCCACCCGTCTGCTTGAGGTCATTTTGTGAAATTCACCCCCTACACCCGGCTTTCTCAAGCGACTCAGCAGTCTGCATGGCGTTCATCCACCGGACCTCTGGGATTGCTGCTGGCAATGCTCATCGCGGCGGTATTCATCTATCGGTATTTCCCGGAAGGCTTCATCGCGGGAACATCGTCGTACTGGCTGACGGAAACCGATGACGTCACCCAATACATTGCGGGCTTCAACGCTTACTTCCATTCTCCGTTGAAATTTCCCCTGCTGGCATTTGATGGTTTCAACTATCCCGCCGGAACCCGGGCAACCTTCGTCGATATCATTCCGATCTACTCGTTGTTGCTCAAACTGGTGCTGCCGGCTGACACCCCTGCCTTCAACCCGTTCGGTTACTGGGTTGCGCTGACCTTTATCCTGCAGTCCATCGCCGGCTGGTGGGTCTTGCGCGAGCTACAGATTCGCTCGTGGTCCACGCTGGTCTGTGCCACCGTCATGCTGGTCCTGTTCCCGGCGCTGCTGGGCAGATTAGGCCACATCTCGCTCATGTCGCACTGGATACTGCTGATGGCCCTCGCGCTCTACATCAGAAGCGGCAGGCTGGAAAAGGTAGCGACGGTTGGTTGGTGCGTGCTGCTGGTTGTGGGCTTCCACGTCAATATTTATCTTTTTGTCATGGCACTGGTGATCTACCTGTGCGCGGTGCTGACCTCGCTGAAGGGCTTGACCCTGCGCGCAGTGCTGATGGCGCTGGCGCCGTTCTTGGCTCTGGCGGTCAGTGTATTGGCGCTGTTGCTGCCGATGCCAATGGGGCAAGTGTCGACCGAGTGGGGCTTTGGCTACTACTCGATGAACCTGCTGGCGCCCATCACCGGTGGCTCCTACGTCACGATCCCCGATGCAACCATGCCAGGGCAGTACGAAGGGTTTAACTACCTGGGGCTGGGCGTCATCTTTGCCGTGGTTTACGCGCTTTATCATTTGCGTCAGAACGGATGGGATAGCGTAAAACGCCACCGTTACCTGGCCATCGCGCTGGCGTTGTTCGCCTGTTATGCACTCTCGAACGCGGTCTACATCGGTACGCGGCAGATCGCTGCAATCAACTACCCCGACTTCATGACGACGCTGACCTCACAATTCAGGGCGTCCGGCCGTTTCTTCTGGCCAGTGGGCTACACACTGCTGATATTCTCGCTGCTGACGTTGTACAGAAGGCTGCCTGGGAAAGTGCTTGTTCCTGTCATGCTGGTGTTGCTGTGTCTTCAGGTCGCGGACCTCAAAATGCAGAGAGCCAACTTCAAGGCCGGATTGAATCGCCCGTACTCCCCGCTGCTGACCGTCGGGGCGTGGGACGCCCAGGCTGCAAAGGGTGTGAACACTCTGTACTTCTATCCCAAGTTCAGATGCGGCAAATTCGACAGCCTGACAACGCTGATGCCCGTGATGAAATACGCCGCCGTGCACAACATCAAGATGAACACCGGCTATATCGCCCGTCACCAGCCGCCGTGCGATGAACACAGCCTGACCTCCGAGATTGCCGGGGCAAATCCTGCCTCCTCGGTCTTTGTGTTTGTCAAAAGCGAATTCGGCGCCATCCCTGACGTCAAGCGACTGATGCCCGCCGGGGACACGGCGCAATGCACTGAAGTCGACTTTGCCATCGTCTGCCATCTGACACGTTAAATCGGATCTGATATGACTACGTCCAAAAAAACCCTCAGCGTCATCTCTCCGTTTTACAACGAGGAGCTCGGCGTCGAAGCATTCTTCGTCAGGCTATCGGCAGTACACGCCGAAATCGCGGATCGCTATGACCTTGAGGTCATTGCGGTCAATGACGGCAGCAAAGACAACACGCTGTCAGAGCTGACCCGAGTGCAACCCCTTTATCCGTTTCTGACGATCGTTGACCTCTCCAGAAACTTTGGCAAAGAAGCCGCCCTCTCGGCAGGCCTGGACTTTGCTACAGGCGATATCGTCGTACCGATCGACTCTGACCTGCAGCACCCGCCGGAACTGATTCTGGAGATGGTCGCCAAATGGGAAGCTGGCTTTGAAGTGGTCTTGGCCAAACGCGTTGACCGAGACACCGATCGGGCCATTCAGAAGTTTTCGGCAAACTCTTTTTATAAGCTTCACAACTACATCTCGGACATCGATATCCCGGCTGACGTCGGGGATTTCCGTTTGATGGATCGCAAGGTGGTCGATGCCCTGAAGGCATTGCCCGAGAACCGCAGGTTCATGAAAGGTCTGTTTGCCTGGGTCGGCTTCAAGACGACAACCGTCGAGTACAAGGTCGAACCCCGTCTGAGTGGCGTCACCAGCTTTAACACATGGAAGCTCTGGAACTTCGCACTCGAGGGGATTACCAGCTTCAGCTCCGCGCCCTTGAGGGTCTGGTCGTACCTGGGCGGGGCCATCTCCCTGCTGTCATTCCTTTACGCGATCTACCTGACCCTGAAGACTGTCGTATTCGGGATCGACACACCGGGCTATGCCTCGCTGATGGTCGCTATTCTCTTCGTCGGCGGAATACAGCTGATCGGGATCGGCGTGCTGGGCGAGTACCTGGGCCGGATTTTCGTCGAAACCAAGCGCCGCCCGGTCTACATCGTCAGAGAGGTTATCGGGCGTGGGTAAGCTGTATATCTCCTCGAGATACTTACAGGTCATCCAGTTCGGTTGCATAGGGCTGCTCAACACAGCCCTGCATGCATCGGTCGTCATCGGGCTTGTGGAGCATCTGCAACTCAACCCGGTCGCTGCGAATGCCATCGCTTTTTTTCTGGCGAATATCTTTTCATATTGCCTGAACAGCAAGATCACCTTCAAAAGCGCATTCAGCTTTGGTGGCTATCTGCGTTTTCTCTCTGTGTCGTTCGTATCACTCGGCGGCACGTTGCTGATCAGCTGGTTAGGGGAACTCTGGGGGCTGGATTATCGGATCAGTCTGATCGGCGTAATCCTGCTGGTCCCGGCCATCAGCTTCCTTGCGATGAAGTTCTGGGCATTTTCTTCCGAAAAAAACTGAAACTCTGCTGGCGCCTCCGCCAGCAGAACCCTCGTCAGTTGGGCGCTATCAATTTCCCGAAAGGCAGCCTCTGGATCAGGTAGATAACGATCGCACTCAACGTGAACGTCATTAACACTACGACCGGAATGGCCAGCCAGGGATTGATGAACTGGAAGTCAAACCCTCTCAGGTCCAACCAGAACATAACCATTACATGGATGAGGTAAACCCCGAAGTTCACCTCACCCAGTTTCCTCAACGCCTTCGCAGGAAACCATCGTGATGCGGCGAACGTCGCGGCAAATGCTCGCAAGACATAAAACGCCGAAACAGCCCCTGTGATCACGAACGGTGAGGTGTAACCGTAAAACGTCTCGTTGGCGGCACCGACCTTAATGGAATGCTGCCAGGTGAGGATGGCGATCAACGCTGCCGATACGGCCCATGCGAACAAAGCCAAAGTGACTCTGGATTTGTTGAACGTTGTCCACCGGTAGGCTAACCACCCCAGCACCAGATAACCCGCATACAAGGACATGAATCCCCAGTTCAAACCGACGTATTCCTTTCCGGTGAGGGCGTATACCGTTGGAACGACACTGGCTCCGACAAACCACGCGGTAATGGTGAGCATCTTCGAACCGGTGTCCGTGATTTTGCAGAAGCCAATCATGACGGGCAGAAAGAGGTAAGCACCCAACAGGGTGTACAGGTACCAGAAGTGCGGAACCACCGGAGCCCTGAGAATGGAATTGGTCCATTGAGGAATCTCCGTGCCGGTGTACCTGAACCAATACAGGTAGGCCACCGACCATACGACCAGCGGCAACCCGACGCGCCACATCCTGTTGCCTGTGGTTCTGACGGTTGTTTCTTTACCAAGCAGCAACGCCCCGGTCACCATCAAGAACAGAGGCACGGAAAAACGGGAAATACTTTCGTAGAAGTTGACCGCCCACCAATGGTTGGTCATGGACGCAAACCCCTTGGCGGAAACGTGTATGGAAATCACCATCAAAATGGCGACAAGTCTGATGAAGTCCAGTGAGGGGTCACGCACTTTCAGCACGGGATTGCCGGTACTTTTTGTACTTGTATCGGTGGCCATTTACATCGGTCCGTATTATTGGAGTTTCAAACCAGCGAGCCCCGCAGTGAAGGGATCGCTGCAGGGCACTAAAGGTGGGTTGGCTGTCAGCCGCTACAAGACGCTGAGGACTTAACTCTTGATGCAGTTGAAGAACTGAATATACGCATCATTGATATTTTTGGTAATAGCTCCGCCCAACAAGAAGTCGTCGTAAGAAAAGATCCCGGTTTTCCGGGTGATCGGCATTTCACAGATCCCCCATTCTTCCTCGATCTGAAAACCGCACTCGACCAAAAGGGTCCGCAACTGATCGGGTGTGTACTCGATTTTGTGATCTGGATGAATGAACGGATTACCGACAGTCGCCGCGTGCACGCTGCTGATACTTCCGTTCGGCGTGTCGAGGCAGAAGTGGCCACCAGGCTTGAGAACCCGAAATGCCTCTTCGCACATGCGCCGTCCTTGAGCGGGGGTTACATGTTCGATGCTTTGCCCTGACCACACCAGATCGACACTGCTCGATGCAATCCCTCTGAGATCGGTCATGTCCTCGTACCGCAGTATGACTTTGCCATCGCTGTCATCGAGCACGACCTGGAAATCCTTGTGACGCTCTTCGGTCGGCAGATCGATCAACACGATCTTCGAATAGTCGTGTGGATAGCCCATATGGTGAAGGGGGGCGTTGGCACCACCCAGATCGAGGATGACATCCCCGGCAGGCAGCAGATGCTTGACCATTTTCAGGCGGGCGTTGTGCATCAGATAAAGATGGGTATCCATCGCGCCGCGACTCACATTGTCCAACCCTTCCTTGGACAGGAGCAGAACGCTCAGAAGATCCAGATCACGCTCTAAAAAAGAAAAGCTTGATACGACGTCTGCGGCATCTTGCGGAGAAATGTCTTTATGGAGGAGTTTATAGACTTCGGTTACCAAATCCTGACGCGCTGCCAAACTTTCCATTGAATTGACTCTCCAGTATGAGGTCAGAGATTTCTATCACCATGCCCATCGAATGACCATAGGCACAGCTCACAACGCAGAAAACCCAAAGCCATGCGCGTAAGCCTCAGAAAACGCGGCATGTGGCACAAAGGATGGCGGCCGACAGGACATGGATGGCTGGCTAGAAGTTTTGTATGCCTGATGCACGCCGTTGTACCATTACCCCCCTGCTCAAACCGATTTCACCCAACATGTGCCGTAACGGCACCCGAATGGAGTTCAAAGGATTCGCATGAAAGCAATCGTTACCGGCATCACTGGTCAAGACGGCGCCTACCTGGCTGAACTGCTGCTTGCCAAGGGCTACACCGTCTACGGCACCTACCGTCGTACCAGTTCTGTCAATTTCTGGCGGATCGAAGAGCTGGGCATCCAGAACAACCCAAATCTGCATCTGGTCGAGTACGACCTGACCGACCTGTCGGCGAGTATTCGTCTGCTGCAAACCACTGAAGCAACAGAGGTTTATAACCTGGCAGCGCAAAGCTTCGTGGGTGTGTCCTTCGATCAGCCGCTGACCACAGCCGAGATTACCGGCCTGGGCGCGGTGAACCTGCTGGAAGCCATCCGCATCGTCAATCCGAAGGCGCGCTTCTACCAGGCCTCGACTTCCGAGATGTTCGGTAAGGTTCAGGAAATTCCTCAGGTCGAAACCACGCCGTTCTACCCGCGCAGCCCTTATGGCGTTGCCAAGCTCTACGCGCACTGGATGACCATCAACTATCGCGAGTCGTACGGGATCTTCGCCACCAGCGGCATCCTGTTCAACCACGAGTCGCCGCTGCGCGGTCGTGAGTTCGTGACGCGCAAGATCACCGACACTGTTGCCAAGATCAAGCTGGGTCTGCAGGACACGCTGGAACTGGGCAACATGGACGCCAAGCGCGACTGGGGCTTTGCCAAAGAGTATGTCGAGGGCATGTGGCGCATGCTGCAGGCGGATGAGCCGGATACCTTCGTACTGGCGACCAACCGCACCGAAACCGTTCGCGATTTCGTGACGATGGCGTTCAAGGCTGTCGACATCACCATCAACTGGAGCGGTGAAGCGGAAGAAGAGAAAGGTACTTGCGCCGCAACCGGCAAGGTACTGGTCGTCGTGAATCCGAAGTTCTACCGTCCTGCCGAAGTCGAGCTGCTGATCGGTAACCCGCTGAAGGCCAAAGAAGTCCTGGGCTGGGAGCCGAAGACCAATCTGGAAGAGCTGTGCCGCATGATGGTTGAAGCGGACCTGCGTCGAAATGAAAAAGGATTTTCCTTCTGATGAGTATTGCCGGTAAGCGTGCACTGATAACGGGTATTCAAGGTTTTACGGGGCGCTACATGGCAGCCGAGCTGGCCGCTCAAGGCTGCGAGGTGATAGGCCTTGGCAGCCAACCCTCCAATGAAACCAATTATCACCAGGCCGACCTCACCGATGCGGTGGGCCTGAGCAAGCTACTGGCGGATATTCAGCCTGACATCGTTGTGCACCTGGCCGCTCTGGCGTTCGTGGGGCACGGCGCAGCGGATGCGTTCTATCAGGTCAACCTGATTGGCACGCGCAACCTGCTGGAAGCCATCGCCAACAGTGGCAAAGCACCAGAAAGCGTTTTGCTCGCCAGCAGCGCCAATGTGTACGGCAACGCCTCGCAGGGGCTGCTCGATGAAAGCACCACCCCGGCGCCTGCCAACGACTACGCCGTCAGCAAACTGGCCATGGAGTACATGGCCAGCCTGTGGTTCGGTCGGCTGCCGATCATCATTGCCCGCCCGTTCAACTACACCGGTGTCGGCCAGGCGGATAACTTCCTGCTCCCCAAGATCGTCAAACACTTTCGTGAGAAAGCCGAGAAAATCGAATTGGGGAACCTGGATGTCTGGCGTGACTTCAGCGATGTGCGCTCGTTGGTCGCAGCGTACAGAGGCCTGCTGGAAGCCAAGCCATTCGGTCAGTTCGTCAATGTGAGCTCGGGCAAAACCCACTCGCTGCGCGAAGTGATCGACATGTGCCGTACGATCAGCGGGCACGACCTCAGTGTCGAGGTCAATCCGGCGTTCGTCAGGGCCAATGAGGTGAAAACCCTTTGCGGCGACAACAGCAGGCTCAAGTCTCTGGTGCCAGGCTGGCACACGCCTGAGCTGAGCGAAACGCTACGCTGGATGCTGGGCCAGTCCTGATCCGGCAGATCAAACCCGAAGCGCTGTAAGGCGCTTCGGGTTTTCCTTTATTCTCTGCCTCTCACATTCCCGTTCGATCCGTTGAGCGCACTCGCGACCTGCGGGCGTTACTGCTTCGTCAGAGATCCCTGATGACTAAAGTTCTGCACTTCTTCAAGACCTACTTTCCAGAGAGCCCGGGAGGCGGGATCGAGCAGGTCATTTTCCAGCTCTCAGAGGGCAGCGTCGCTTACGGTATCGAGCCGCATGTTCTGTACCTGAGCGCCAATGGCTCGGCACGCAACGAGACCGTTGGCAGCCACACCATCCACCGCTCCAGGCTGGACCTGCACGTTGCATCGACAGGCCTTTCGCTTTCCGGCATTGGTGACTTCAAAGAGCTCGCCGCTCAAGCCGATATCGTGCATTACCACTTCCCGTGGCCCTATATGGATCTGGCGCACTTTCTCACACGCCTTAAAAAGCCATCACTGGTCAGCTACCACTCGGACATCGTCAAACAGCAAACCTTGCTCAAGCTCTATGCGCCGCTGATGAACCGATTCCTCGGTAGCGTCGACAGGATCGTGGCATCGTCGCCGAACTACGCCGCCAGCAGCGAAGTACTGACCCGCTTCAAAGACAAGGTCGAAATCATTCCCTACGGTCTCGACCGGGCCACTTACCCTGCCCCGTCGCCTTCCAGACTCGCACACTGGAAGCAGCAACTGGGCGAGCGGTTTTTCCTGTTTGTTGGCGCACTGCGTTATTACAAAGGCCTGGATTTTCTGCTGGAAGCTGCGCATCAGACGCAACTACCTGTCGTGATCATGGGCGGTGGGCATGACGAGGCTCAGCTCAAGGCCAAGGCGGCGGCGCTGGGTTTGAACAACGTGAAGTTTCTGGGCGGACTGCCCGATGAAGACAAAAACGCGCTGCTGACGCTGTGCGAAGCGTTTGTCTTCCCGTCTCACCTGCGCTCCGAGTCGTTCGGCATCTCTCTGCTGGAGGGCGCGATGTATGGCAAACCGATGATCTCGTGTGAGATGGGCAGCGGTACGACATTCATCAACATTGCAAACGAGACCGGCCTGGTGGTGCCGCCCCGCGATTCGAATGCCCTGGCAGCGGCCATGATGACGCTGTGGAATGATCGGGAACTGGCCAGCCGGATGGGCGTGAAGGCTGCCCAGAGGTATGAGCAAGTGTTTACGGCACAGAAGATGGTCGAGTCGTATGCATCGCTTTATCGGCAGATTCTGGATCGTTGTGTGAAACCTTGATGAGATGAGCCCTGAGCAGTTTTGTTTATGATCCGGAATTCAAAGGATGGAGCACTCACACATGAAGTTGTGGATCGCCGCCGGCATGGTGGCAGTACTTTCGGGTTGTGGCACGATCAAAACCTTGAATGATGAGAAAGGTGCAGCCGATGATCTGGCTCGTTGGCAGTCGAATTGTCAGTCGATTCCTCGCGCCTATAGTGGGGCAGCCTATCAGTACTGCAATTTGAACGGCCCACAAAGGTCAGGGCCACATTGGGCGGCCCCTCCGATTCTTCTCGACATGGCAGTGTCTGGCATAGCCGACACGATCCTGCTGCCCTACACGGGCTACCTTCAGTATCAGGAAGGCAATATCAAGATCCGCCGCAAGCAATACTGAAGTTGCCTGCGTCGACTATCTCCCATCAAGGCTTACGCTTCCTCGGCCCGGTATTGAAAACCGGCACCTTGCGCACCGGCTTGGCCGCAGGCACATCGGCTGCGGTCTCGCCGCTATCCACCCACTTGCCCAGATTGCGCTTGCCGCCACCGCCGCTGGTTTTCGGCTTCTTGGGCTTTTTCGGTTTTTTCAGGATCTGGCCGCTGGCATCGGTGACCGGCACGCGGTGCTCGGGCTCGAAGTCCGGCTCTTCCTTGCGCTGCAGGGTCTGGCGGGTCAGGACTTCGATGGCGCTGAGCAGGTCGACTTCGTCGGCGCAGACCAGGGAAATCGCTTCACCGGTTTGCCCGGCACGGCCGGTGCGACCGATGCGGTGCACGTAGTCTTCGGCGACGATTGGCAGGTCGAGGTTGACCACGGTCGGCAGGTCATCGATGTCCAGGCCGCGCGCGGCGACGTCGGTGGCGACCAGGATCTGTACCTCACCGGTCTTGAAACGGTCCAGCGCGCGCTGGCGAGTGGCCTGCGGCTTGTCGCCATGAATGCCGTCAGCGTTGATGCTCAGGCCTTGCAGGCGATCCACCAATTGGTCGACGCCCACGCGGGTCTTGGCGAATACCAGCACCTGGCTCCAGCGCAGCTTTTTCAGCAGGTGAATGAACAGCTCGCTCTTGCGCTTCTTGTCGACGGTCACGACCCACTGCTTGACCGAGGACGCCGCGACGTTGCGCGGGCTGACTTCGATGCTCAGCGGGTTGTCGAGCATCTGCCCGGCCAGCAGTCGGATCGGCTCGGAGAAGGTCGCGGAGAACAGCAAGGTCTGACGACGCTTGGGCAGCGCGGCATAGATGTCGCGCAGCTCTTCCGAGAAGCCCAGATCGAGCATGCGGTCGGCTTCGTCGAGGATCAGGGTCTGCAGCTGGGAGAACTTCACGGCGTTCTGGCGATGCAGGTCGAGCAGACGGCCCGGCGTGGCCACCAGCACGTCGACGCCCCGGCGCAGCTTCATCATTTGCGGGTTGATGCTCACGCCGCCGTAGACCGCGTAGGTGGTCAGCGGCAGGTGCTCGGCGTATTGGCGAATCGCTTCGTGAACCTGCTCGGCCAGCTCGCGGGTCGGCACCAGGACCAGCGCTCGCACCGAGTTGGCCGCAACTTTAGGGCCTTCCATGGTCAGGCGTTGCAGCAACGGCAAGGCGAAACCGGCGGTCTTGCCGGTGCCGGTTTGCGCAGCGGCCATCAGGTCGCGGCCTTCGAGCACCGGCGGGATGGCCTTGGCCTGAACGGGGGTGGGCGTCTGGTAGCCGAGCGTTTCAAGTGCGCGCAGCAGGGGTTCGATCAGGCCAAGAGAGGCGAATGTCATGGGGATACCGTCGAAAAAGGGTCAGCGCGTTGCGCAATGGCGCGCAGTTTACCCGTTTTAAGCGGGTTTCTGCTTGCGCCACTGCGGCAAGCCGATCAGTACCACCGCGCTGATGATCACGGCCATCGCTGCCGATTCGGCCGCTCCGATGTGCTCGTCGGCAAACAACACGCCCAGCAGCACCGCCACCGCCGGGTTGACGTAGGCGTAGCTGGTCGCGGCCGCCGGGCGCACGTTCTTGAGCAGGTACATATAGGAGCTGAAGGCGACGATGGAGCCGAACACCACCAGGTACGACATCACCAGCCAGCCGGACAGCCCCGGCGACTGGGTGAAGCGCTCGCCGCTGACGTAGCTGGCGATCAGCATCATGGCGCCTGCGGTGAGCATTTCGCAGCCACTGGCCATGGCGCCCGGTGGCAATGGCAGGTAACGGCTCCAGATCGAGCCGAACGACCAGGTCGCCGCCGCGAAGATCACCAACGCCGCGCCCAACGGGCTGGCCTGAAGGTTGGAGCCCAGATTGAGCAGACCGATGCCGATCAGCCCCAGCACGATCCCCGCCCATTCCAGGCGGGTGTTGCGATGGCCCCAGATCAGGCCGAACAGCAGGGTAAACAGCGGCACCACGGCAACGGCCAGCGCCGCCACGCCTGAAGCCACGCCATTGTGTTCCGCCAGTGTCACGGCACCATTGCCGCAGGCCAGCAGCAGAAACCCGATCATGGCCGAAGCTTTCCACTGTTTCCAGGTCGGCATCGGCGCGCCGCGAAAGCGCATGAAGGCAAACAGAATGGCGCCGGCGATGGTGAAGCGCACCCCCGCCATCATCAGCGGCGGCCACGTTTCGATACCGATGCGAATGGCCAGGTAAGTGGAGCCCCAGATCACGTAAAGCGCGAAAAAGGCCCCGATCAGCAACAGGGGAAAACGGCGGGAGGCAGGCATGAGAAGGCTCAATCAAGTTCTGTGATTTTTATGAGGAGCCAGTGTAAGGAAGACGCGATGTCAGGTTCAGTAACAACCGGGGTTTATTCGACCCGTACACTTTGACAGGTCAAACCCCGATTCATCACAGACCGCGATGCTTGCTGATCGCATCAAGGATTTTCTTCGCCGGGACCTTCTGCAATGTGCAGAGCAACTGATGGGAAACCCCGGCAATGCCATGGGTGTTGCGCAGTTCATGGCTCAGGTGCGCGGTCAGGTTGGCGGCCATCTCGGCGTCGGCCATGGCCCGGTGAGCCTTGCCCGTGTGGGGCAGCCCCGCCCAGGAAGTCAGCGTGCCGAGCTTGTGGTTGGGCGCGCTCGGCATCAGGCGTCGGGCCAGCAGCATCGAGCAGGCAAAGCTCTGTTCGCGGTTGCGTTTGATGCGCGACAGCTCGTAATCCCAGAACTTCTGGTCGAACGAAGCGTTGTGCGCGACGAGCGGGGTCAGGCCGACGAATTCGACGACTTCGTTCATCACCCGCTCGGCCGGGGGTGCAGTGCGAAGCATGGCGTTGCTGATGCCGGTCAGCGATTCGATGAAGGACGGAATGCGCACGCCCGCATTCATCAGGCTCTGATAACGCTCGACGATCACGCCCTGCTCCATGATCACCACGGCAATTTCGGTGGCCCGGCAGCTGCTGTTGGGGGAAATGCCGGTGGTTTCGAAGTCGATGACGGCGATGCGTTCTTGCATTGGAATAAAAACCTTGATTGAAGCTGTAGGCGTCGGCGGACGTTAACTCTTGAGCAGCAACCCGCCTTCAATCGGCACATACCGACTGGCCGCGCGGATCAGGGAGTTGGCGGTCAGCCCCGGTACGCCGTAGGCCACCGCTTCGACGCCGTGCTTGCTGATGATGCGTTCGAGCAGCAGGTCGAAATCACCGTCTCCCGAGGCCAGCACCACTTCATCGACAGTTGGCGCGACGTCCATGATGTCAATGGTAATGCCCACGTCCCAGTCACCTTTGGCCGAGCCATCGCTGCGCTGGATGTAGGGTTTGAGTTTGACGGTGAAACCGAGGTTGCGAAGGATCTGCTGGAATTGCTGCTGCTTGCTGTCGCCACGGTCGATGGCATAGGCGTACGCCTCGACGATCTGCCCGCGCTTGCTGATGTCCGCCCACAGCGCGGCATAGTTGAAGTGGCAGCCATGGGCCTGACGCACGGTGTAATACAAATTCTGTACGTCGGCGAACACCGCGATTCTTCTCACCCGAACTCCTTGATGCGCAGACAAGCGGCAAGGGCCCGAACGTCGGACCGGCGCTCAGTATGCCAGTTTGGGGAGGGGATTGAAGGGCAAGCTTGGATTTGTGCAGCAGACAGCCAGGTGAGGGATAAGACTTCCAGATATGCACTGGCCTCCTGTGGGCGTGAGCTTGCTCACGAAGGCGGACTTCATCCCTCCATATCTTGGGTGGATGTACTGCCGTCTTCGCGAGCAAGCCCGCTCACACAGGGTTTGTTACAGGTCAGACGTAGGAATCGTCATCATCGCCGCCAAAGAAACCGCCACTGTCATCGTTGCTGTAGTCGGTATCGGCGAAGCCACCGGAATCGTTGCCCCAGTTGTCGTTGCTGGTCACGCGCTGCTGGTCGTCGCCCCAACCGCTGCCGCCGCCGTTGCCCAAATCACTGTCGCTGGCAGGCTGCGCCGGTTGCTGCTCGATGATCTCGACGATCTCCTGGGGCTGGCTGTTGTGGTGGAACAGGCTGCTGATGCCTTCAGCCAGCATCACGCCACCGGCCACACCGGCTGCGGTTTTCAGCGCGCCGCCCAGAAAGCCACTGCCGAACGGCGCAGCAGGCGCCTGTTGTTGCGGCTGCGGCTGGCCGTAGTTGCCTTGTGGCGGCGGGTTGTACGGCGGTGGGCTGGCAGGGCCGTCGCGCCAGCCGCCAGCCGACGAAGGGGGCGGGCTGGACGGCCGCGAAAAGGACGATGCCGGCTGTTGCGGCTGCGAATCACGGGAGCCGCCGCCGAAGATGCTCGACAGGAACCCGCCGCCCTGGCCCGAAGCCGGCTGCGCCTTGGCGCGGGCAAGCTCGGCCTGCAGCTGTTGGATCTGCTCGTCGCGCTGACGGTTCTGGGCCTCCATCTGCTTGAGCGCGACCTCCTGAACCAGAATCGCCTGGGCCATGTAATAAGGCGCGGCAGGCTGGCGGGTCAGGTGCTCCTTGATCAGCGCCTCGGCCTGGGCGTCTCGGGGGGCCGAATCGGTTTCTGCTTGCTTGAGTTTGGTAAACAAGCCATCGATCAGGGTTTGCTCTTCGGTGTTCATGGCGACCTCGTTAGATTGCCGTAGGAATGCTGTGACTGACCAAGTGTCAGACACAATCAGTAATGGGGCGTTTCAAGGGCATTTCAACAGGATGTAGAAAAAGTTAAGAAGCCCCGACGCCGTCCAGCCGATTGGCCCGCTCACCCGCTCTACGTTAAAGTGTCGGCCTGCTTTTGCCTGTGACCCTTTCATGAATCCGCTGACGATCATTCAAGACTCGCTGTACTTCTTCCGGCGCCACTTTGCCAGCATTCTTACGCTGTGCCTGCCGCTGGTGATCCTCGAGGCCTTGACCAAGCAAATGCTGGCCAGCGCAGCGGGCCCGAACGGATCGGCGAGCTGGCAACTGCTGATCGGCCTGCTGTTTTACCCCCTCTATACCGGCGCGCTTATCCTCTTCCTCGACGCCAAGACCCGCGGCGAAGCCCCCAGCAAACGCGACCTGCTCGCTGCGACCCTGCGCATGTGGCCGACCTTCGCGGTGCTCACGGCCTTGAGCACCCTGCTGATCATGGCGGGGCTGTCGCTGTTCATCGTCCCCGGCGTGTGGGTGATGATCAAGCTGGTGTTCTCCGAGTATCTGTTGGTGCTGCGCGGCCTGGGGCCCCTCGATGCGATGCGCGAGAGCTTCAAGATGACCCGCGGCCATCTGGTGCGGATTCTCGCCTGCGTGCTGTTCGTCTACATTCCGCTGTCGGTGCTCGAAGGCCTGAGCTTTTATGTGCTGCCGGACCAGCAAAGTCCGCTGCTTTCCCTGGCTGTCGACAGCATCTCCAGCTTCTTGCAGCTGTTCATCAGCGTGGTGATGTTCCGTCTGTTCATGCTGATCGACGAGCCCCCGCGACCGGCCTGAGGAGCACCGATGCAACGTTTAATGCGTTTTATCGTTGCACTCGCGCTGCTGACGGCCCTGGCGGCGGGGCTGCTGTATGACATCACCTGGCACCCGGCACGACACGAGCAGATGCCGGTCAGCTGCAACGCCAAGGACGCCGCGCCTCCCCTGCTGGTGCCGGGCCAGGCCTTGAAAGTCATGACCTGGAACATCCAGTATCTGGCCGGCAAGCGCTACGTGTTCTGGTACGACATGGCCGACGGCAGCGGCCCGGACGAGCGCCCCACCCCCGAAGACATTGCCTACAACCTCGACGAAGTGGCGCGGGTGATTCGCGACGAACAGCCGGACATCGTGCTGTTGCAGGAAGTCGACGACGGCGCCAAGCACACCGATTACAGCAACCAGCTGGCGCTGCTGCAGGAACGCGTCACCGACCTGTACCCGTGCAGCACCGAAGCGTTCTACTGGAAATCGGACTTCGTCCCCAATCCGCACATCTACGGCAGCGTCGGCACCAAGCTGGCCACCCTCAGCCGCTATCGGCTGGACAAGGCCGAGCGCCTGCAACTGCCCTCCCCCAGTGGCAACCTGCTCGGTCGCTTGTTCGAGCCCCGCCACGCCCTGCTGGTGAGCTACCTGCCCCTGCACGACGGCGGCCAACTGGCGGTGGTCAATACGCATCTGGGCGATTTTCATCCGGGCGACGACACCTTGCAGCGCCAGATCACGGCAACCGCCGAACTGCTGGATGGCTTCGAAAAGAGCGGCACACCCTGGATCAGCGGTGGCGACTTCAACCTGCTGCCCCAAGGGCAATACCCACGCCTGCCCGCCGAACAGCGTGAACGTTACGCACCGCAAAGCGAGCTACACGTGCTGTGGGATAAATACCCGATGATCCCCAGCAACGACGACGTCAACGGTGAGGATCGTCGCACCTGGTACACGCGCTTTCCCAACGACCCACGGGTGAGCGGGCCGGATCGTACGCAGGATTACCTGTTCTACAGCCCGGCGCTGAAGCGGGTCGATGGGCATGTCCGGCAAGGGGATACGCTGTTGATCTCCGATCACCTGCCGGTGATCGGGCGCTTCCTTCTGCCGGCCAAGGAATAGGCACTCACTTGCGCGGTTTGGCTCGTGCGGTCGGCTCTGCAATCAAAGGGTCATCCGGCCAGTAATGCTTGGGGTATCTGCCCTTCAAATCCTTCTTTACCTCGGCATAGGTGCTGCGCCAGAAGTTGGCCAGATCTTGCGTCACCTGCACAGGTCGACGCGCCGGGGACAGCAAATGCAGTTTGACGATCTGCCGACCACCGGCGATGCGTGGCGTGTCGGACAGCCCGAACAGCTCCTGCAAGCGCACCGCCAGAATCGGCGGGCATTCGCTGTAATCCAGGCGCACCGATGACCCCGATGGCACACTCAGATGATGAGGCGCCTGCTCGTCCAGCTGCTGGGGCAGAGGCCAGGGCAGCAGGTTGTGCAGGATCGATGACAGATCCAGATTGCCGAAATGGCTCAGCCGTGTGACTTTGCCCAGATACGGGAGCAGCCAGTGTTCCAGCTTCGCCAGCAAGGCATCGTTGCTGACGTCCGGCCATTCGCTGCTGTCCTGTTTCTGCAGATCCAGCTGACGTAACAACGCCACGCGCGCCTGCCACTGACGCAGCTCCGGCGTCCACGGCAGCAGCTCCAGACCTTTGCGGCGCACCAGTGCCAGCAAGGCCTGGCCTCGGGCAGAAGCATCGAGCCCGGTCAGCGGCTCGCGGCTGATGATCAACTCACCGGCCTTGCGCTGGCGTTCAGCGCGGAACACGCCTTCGCGCTCGTCCCAGTCCAGTTGATCGAACTGCACGACCTGCTCGGCGAGCACAGAATCGAACAGCGCCGGATCGAACTCGGCGGCGAGATAAATCCGTTCCTCGCGCTGCCCCTGACGACTGCCCAGATCCGCGACCACCAGCCACGGCTCCTTCATCAAGGCATCAGGCTCGGCAAACAGCGCAGCCCGCCCATTGGCCAGCCGGTATTCGGCGCCACCGGCCTTACGCTGCTGCGCGACGCGGTCGGGATAAGCCAGGGCGAGCAAGGCGCCGAGCCAGCGAGGTTGATCAGGATCGGCAACCGCCTGCTTGGGAGCTCCCTTCAAATAGCCCCGATATTGCCGCACCAGCTGTTTGGCCCGCTGCACCCCGCCTTGAGCAGAGCGCCCGGCCCGTTCGGTGCCTGCCAACAACGTCAAACGGCTGTGCAAATCGGCGCCCGCGCCACGCAGAATGTCGCGCTCGCCGAGCAGTGCAGCGACATCACAGGCCAGCGCACCCAGGCCCAGTTCCTGCCCGCGCAACAGCAGATGCGCGATGCGCGGATGGGCCGGCACTTCGGCCATCTTCTGGCCGTGAGCTGAAAGCTTCCAGTCTTCGCCCGGCTCGCGACTCAACGCGCCGAGACGCCCGAGCAAATCCTGCGCCTGTGCGTAGGCAGCGGCGGGCGGCACGTCCAGCCACACCAGTTGCGCAGGCTCGACGCCCCAGCGCGCCAGTTGCAAGGCAAGCCCTGCGAGGTCGGCCTGAAGGATTTCCGCCGCGCCATAGGCGGCCAGTTGATCGTGCTGCGCTTCGGACCACAGGCGATAGCACACGCCCGGCTCAAGACGCCCTGCCCGGCCAGCACGCTGAGTGGCGCTGGCACGGGAGATGCGCTGAGTATCAAGGCGCGTCATGCCGCTGCCCGGATCGAAACGCGGCACTCGCGCCAGCCCTGCATCGACCACCACACGCACGCCGTCGATGGTCAGGCTGGTCTCGGCGATGTTGGTCGCCAACACCACTTTGCGCGTGCCCTTGGGCGCGGGTTCGATGGCGGCGCGCTGTGCGCTCAGGTCGAGTTCGCCGTGCAGCGGGCACAGCATCACATCGCGGCGCTCGCCCAATGCGTCGGCCAGTTGCTGGTTGACCCGACGAATCTCCGCCTGCCCCGGCAGAAACACCAGAAGGCTGCCGGTCTCGTTGCCCAAGGCATCGAGCACGGTCTGCACCACCCGCGGCTCGATAAATTCCCCCGGCTGAAACGGACGGCCCCACCGCATCGCCACCGGGAACATGCGCCCTTCACTGCTGATGACCGGCGCGTCATTGAGCAGGCTCGACAGCCGCTCGCCCTCCAGCGTCGCCGACATCAGGAGCATCTTCAGGGGTTGCTCATCACGAAACAGCGCCCGGCCGTTGAGGCTCAGGGCCAAGGCCAGGTCGGCATCCAGACTGCGCTCGTGGTATTCGTCAAAGATAAGCAGCCCGACGCCTTCCAGCGAGGGGTCTTCCTGCAGGCGACGCGTGAGGATGCCTTCGGTTACCACTTCGATGCGCGTGTTGGGGCCGACCTTGCTGTCCAGCCGAATCCGGTAACCCACCGTCTCCCCGACCTTCTCGCCCAACTCCGACGCCAACCGCTCAGCCGCCGCACGGGCCGCCAGACGCCGGGGCTCAAGCATCAGAATCGTCTGCCCCGCCAACCACGGCTCCTGCAACAGCGCCAACGGCACACGGGTGGTCTTGCCCGCACCGGGGGGCGCTTCAAGCACCGCTTCATCACGATCGGCAAGGGCCTGGCGCAAGGCAGGCAGGACGGCATCAATGGGCAGAGAAATCATGGGAGCTCCAGAAACAGACTGGCGATTATACGGGGCGGCGCCCAACCTTTGTTTCCCCAACACAGAACCGTCTCACTCACTGGATAGTCTTATTGATTAGGCATTTGCCTTGTATAGTTGCGGCTTGCTCTGAGGAGATCTTCATGCGTACTCATTCCCGTTTGATTGGCGGCGCCCTGATTGTCACGTTTGTGGCTCAACTGACGGCCTGCGGCAGTATTTTTTACCCCGACCGTCGTGGTCAGATTCAAGGCAGCGGGCGCATGGACCCGGCGATTGTGGTGCTCGACGCCATCGGCCTGCTGTTCTACATCATCCCTGGCGTGATCGCCTTCGGCGTCGACTTCGCTACCGGTGCGATCTACCTGCCCGAAGGCAAGCAGGCGCAGATCGATCCGCAGAAACTGCAACCGGCCGTGCGCACTGATGGCTCGGTGGACAACAGCAAACTGCAAGCCATCATTCAGACAGAGCTAGGCCGTAGCCTGCCGCTGGATGACCCGCGCCTGATTCAGCACAAAGGCAGCGTGGAGCAACTGGCGTCGCTGGGGCTGGTTCCGTCGGCCTGATGTTTTCGATGTTCTGTCTGAAGGAATCGCCATGAGCACCCGCCCTGAACACGCCCGGTTATTGCGTCTGGCGACGCGGGCATCGCTGGCGGTCGCCAGTATTCTGATCGTCGCCAAGGCAGTGGCCTGGTGGCTGAGCGGTTCGGTCAGTCTGCTGGCGGGCCTGACCGACTCGCTGCTCGATGGCGCGGCGTCGTTCCTCAATCTGCTGGCAGTGCATTACGCGCTGCGTCCGGCCGATGAGGATCATCGCTATGGTCACGGCAAGGCCGAAGCGTTGTCGGGGATGGCGCAGTCGCTGTTCATTGCGGTGAGTGCGTTTCTGATCGGTTTTCAGGCCATCGAACGCATCCAGCATCCGCAAGCGCTGAGTGCACCGGGCCTGGGCATGCTGGTGATGGTGCTGTCGATCGCCTTGACGGTCGCGCTCCTGACACTGCAAAACAAGGTGGTGAAAGAAACCGGTTCGGCGGCGATTCGCGCCGACTCGCTGCATTACCGCTCGGACCTGCTGCTGAACATCAGCATCATGGTGGCGCTGGGGCTGGCGTACTTTGGCTATGACCAACTGGACGCGTATTTCGGCCTGGCCATCGCGTTCTACATTCTGTGGAGCGCGGTTTCCATTGCCCGGGAAACCATATCAGTGCTGATGGATACCGAGCTGGAACCAGAGGTCAGCTCGCGCATGCTGGAGCTGGCGCAAGGCGTACCCGGCGTGCTCGGCGCCCATGACCTGCGCACGCGCATTTCCGGCAATCACTGGTTCGTGCAGTTGCATCTGGAATTGCCCGGCGCGTTGACCTTGTTGGTCGCGCACGATCTGTGCGAGCAGGTCGAGCGGGCGATCATGGCTGAATTCCCCAAGGCCGAGGTGCTGGTGCACGCCGATCCTCAGGAAGTGGTGAAGCGGGCGGGTAGCCCGGTGTTGAACTGATCGAAACGCTGTAGCCGTACGGCTTGCCGGCGGTGGTGGCTTTCAAATTGCCACCGCCGGCAAGCCGTGCTGCTACAAGGCGTCAATCACCTGCAGCCGGTCACTGCTGCACGCTGTACCCACGACTCGCATAACACCCCGCCATGGCCTGACGGAAGATCCCGACCACTTCCGGCGCGGGCTGATAGGTCGCGGCCGCCGGGTCGAAATTGCTCTGCTCAACGGCGTAGCGGTAGCAGTCGTAGCGGTCCTGATCGATCTGCTGCTGGGTCTGGCCGTTGGCCGGATAAGCGATCACGTCGTAGGGGTTGGACGCCTGTGTCGGTTGCTCAGGGCTGTACACCGGCTCAACGCCCTGAGGCGGTTCGGCCACGACGTATTCCTGGGTGCTTTGCTCGTAGGTGTAATACGTGCCGGCGGCGAGGAAGAACAGCGCGCTGCCCAGCCAGACCTGCTGCGCGTAGTCAGGCAGGTAACGCACGCGAACCCCACGTGGCGGCGCGACAACGACATAACGCGGGCCTTGCGGGCGATACCAGTAGCCGCCTGAGTAGAAGTAGTCGCTGCCGTGGTACGGCACTCGGGAATACCCGCCCGGCATGCGATCGACCTGATAACCCGGACGATAACGCGGACCACCGCCCCAACCGTCGCCATGGCCATCGGGGCGACCGTTGTTGCCGGAGCGATTGTCACCGCCACGCCACGGATTATTTGGCTGGTCGCGGTAAAAACCCTGACGGGGTTGCTGGGTTTGCACGGCGGTGTCCGGACGGCTTTGAATCGGCAGGTTGCCCTGGCGATCCTGCAACTGGCGCTGCTGCAACTGTTGTTGCTGCTGGCGTTGTTGCTGCTGAAGCTGTTCCTGACGCTGCTGTTGCTGCATCTGCTGCTGCGCCTGATTCTGGCGTTCGCGGTCCTGCTGCTGGCGCTGCTGATCGAAGCGCTGCTGTTGATTCTGCTGGATCTGACGCTGCTGGTTCAGCTGCTCCTGTTGGCGCTGTTGCTGATATTGCTGTTGTTGCTGCTGGCGTTGTTGCTGTTGTTGTTGCTGTTGCTCGCGTTGGCGGTCCTCATTGAAGCTGCGTTGCTCGCGCTGGCGATCTTCGTTGAAGGTGCGCTGCTGATTCTGTTGCTGCTGGTGCTGCTCGAAGCCACGCTGCTGTTGTTGGCGTTGCTCGTTACGCTGCTGCTGTTGTTGCTGTTGATTGTTATCGTCGGCCAACACCTGAGCACTGATGCTCAAGGCCAAAAGACTGACACCTGCCAAACGCCAGATGCGCGTGTTCATGCTTTCCTCACTGCGGCGCGGATACCTGATGATAGGACTGCATAATGGGTGCGCCGTTCGCCGCACTCTATCAGCGACGGGGCTGGCCTTGAAACTGCCACAGGGGCGTCGCAGGGGAGATAAATCGCGGGCATAAAAAAAGAGGGCTCGTCAGCCCTCTCTTGGAGACTTCGTCCTGGCTCGACGCTTTTGACGCCGGCTCACCTCGCATCGTCTTCTGGACAGTGCGTAGCCCGGTGGCCTGGTCAACCCTGTCGGATTGGAGGCCGCGGCTGGCCTGATTCGGCGGGCCGCGCTGGACGCTGTGTCCGGGCAGTGATTCTGGTTAAAAGAATAGGCCTGGGCGAGCGACACAGGATTGCGAATGTTGCTGATGAAAACACTGCTTGCGCAATTTTTCACTTCGGATGAATAATTCGGCGCAATTGATCGAATAAAGGAGCCCGTCGTGAGCAAGCTCGATAGATATGACCTGAGTATTTTGGCCGAACTGCAGCGCGATGCGCGGATTTCCAATCAGGAACTGGCCGAGCGCATCGGATTATCGCCTTCCCCCTGCTCGCGACGGGTCAAACAGCTCGAAGACGACGGCTATATCGTTCGTCAGGTGGCGCTGCTCGATCGCAAGAAGCTGGGCCTGAGCCTGACCGCCTATGTGCTGATCGGGATGGACCGCCACACCCCCGACCGTTTCGAAAACTTCGAGCAGCAGATCCGCAGCCTGCCGCAGGTGCTTGAGTGCAGCCTGGTCACCGGTGTCGACGCCGACTATCAGCTGAAGGTCGTGGTGCCGGACATGGACCACTACCAGAAATTCCTGCTGGGCCACCTGACCCGCATCGACGGCGTCACCAGCGTGCGTTCGAGCTTCGTGCTCAATCAGGTACTCGCCAGCACCGAACTGCCGCTGGTTCACCTGCGCAGTTGATCGGCTGCCAGCGTTCTATACTCGCAAGCCCGCCTGACTGGAGATGACCATGGAACCCGAACTGTTCGAAGAATGGATGATGACCATTCTGGTGACCGTGCTGATCGGTTTCATGGGGTTCATCGTCTGGGATCTGGCGAAGAAGTCCAAGGCCGGGCGCTTCGGCACGATCATTCTATTTGGGGTGCTGGGGTTGGGCGTGCTGGCGTTTGTGATCAAGAGCGTGGTGATTGCTTATATCGAGCAGCATAAATAGCCTGGCTGGACACAGCTCACTCCTACAATGGACGGCGTGATGTTGATCGCAGCAGCGAGACGGCCAAATCGCCATTACAACTTCGCCGGCACTTCCCGCCACTGCCCCTGATCCAGCCCCTCGATACTCCAGTCGCCAATCCGCACCCGCACCAGTCGCAACGTCGGCAAACCCACGGCTGCCGTCATCCTGCGCACCTGACGATTGCGCCCTTCCTTGATGACCAGCTCCAACCAACTGGTCGGCACGCTTTTGCGAAAACGTACAGGCGGATTGCGCGGCCACAGCTCAGGTTCATCGAGCTGCCGGGCCTGGGCGGGTAAGGTCGGGCCGTCGTTCAACTCGACGCCATCGCGCAGCTTTTGCAGTTGCTCTACGCTCGGTTCGCCTTCGACCTGCACCCAATACGTCTTGGCCAGCTTGTGTTTCGGATCGGCAATGCGCGCCTGCAACTGGCCGTCGTTGGTCAGCAGAAGCAGGCCTTCGCTGTCGCGGTCAAGGCGTCCGGCCGGATAAATGCCGGGGATTTCGATGAAGTCCTTGAGCGTCGCGCGCCCTTCTCCGTCGCTGAACTGGGTCAGCACGTCGAACGGCTTGTTGAACAGGATCAACCGGGGCTCGGCAGGCGGCGCCTTGGCCACGCGGCGAGCGCTGGATGCATTCGGCGCAGGGCGGCGGGAAACGGGACGTTGATGACGGGGCATGACCACTCAAAGCATGAAAACAGAAAGGGCCACTTTAGTGGCCCTTTCGCTAAACGCCTAGCCTCAACGGAACGGTGGCTCGTCGAAACTGCGCAGTTTGCGCGAGTGCAGCGAGTTGAGCTGAGTGCGCATCAGGTCCAGCGCGGCGATGCCGATCTTCAAATGCTGGGTCACGGCGCGCTCGTAGAAAGCGTTGGCCGAGCCCGGCAGCTTGATCTCGCTGTGCAGCGGTTTGTCCGACACGCAGAGCAGCGTCCCGTACGGCACGCGCAGGCGGTAACCTTGAGCGGCGATGGTGCCGCTTTCCATGTCCACGGCCACGGCGCGGGACAGGTTGATCAGCGGACGCTCCTGAGCCCAACGCAGCTCCCAGTTGCGGTCGTCGTAGGTCAGCACGGTGCCGGTACGCAGGCGCTTTTTCAGATCGTCGCCGCGCTCGCCGGTGACCTGTGCAGCTGATTCCTGCAGCGCCAGTTGCACCTCGGCCAGGGCCGGAATCGGGATGTTCGGCGGCAATACGCGGTCAAGAATGCCGTCGCGGCGCATGTAGGCGTGGGCCAGCACATAGTCGCCGATGGTCTGCGACTGACGCAGGCCGCCGCAGTGGCCAATCATCAGCCAGCAGTGCGGGCGCAGCACAGCGAGGTGGTCGGTGATGTTCTTGGCGTTGGACGGGCCGACGCCGATGTTGACCAGGGTCACACCGTGACCATCTTCGGCGATCAGGTGATAGGCCGGCATCTGGTAGCGGTGCCAGACCACGCTGGAGACGATGGCCTGGGCCTCGCCGTGATCCATGCTCTTGTCGACGACGACGTTGCCCGGCAGGACCATCTTCACGAAGCGTGGATCGTCCCGCAGTTTTTCCAGGCCATGGACGATGAACTGGTCGACATAGCGGTGGTAGTTGGTCAGCAGGATCCACGGCTGCACATGGCGCCAGTCGCTGCCGGTGTAATGCACCAGACGACGCAGGGAGAAGTCCACGCGGGCGGCATCGAACAGCGCCAGCGGCAGCGGGTCGGTGTTGGCCCAGTCATACAGGCCATCGGCGATGCCGTCGGTGGCGGCAGACAGGTCGGTGCTCGGGAACACTCGGGCCAGGGTCGCTGCCGTCACGCCGGTGCCTGCCAGCTCATCGCCTTGCTCGACCACGTACGGATACGGAATGTTCTGCTCGCTGACGCCCACCTCGACCGTGACCGTGAAGTCGTTCATCAGCGGCACGAGCTGTTCGATCAGGTATTTGCGAAAGGCCGCCGGGTGGGTGACGGTGACGCTGTAGGTGCCCGGCAGTTGAACCTTGGCGTAGGCGCGAGTGGTCAGCGGCACTTCGCCCTGGCAATGGTAGGTCAGGCGTAATTCGGGGTAGCGAAACTGCAGACGCTCGGCGGCGTCGGGTTCGATGCGGTCTTTGAGGTAACGCTTGAGCGCCTGGCTCAAGGCGCTGGTTGCACGGCCATGCAATTCGGCAAGCCGGTCCACAGCTTGCTCGGCGGTTTCTACGACAATGAAAGCTTCAGTCACGATGCGCATCCTTCTGATCTTGCAAGGCTCCATCTTGCCTGCAACGGCGGGGGAAGGCACGAAATGAGTAAGGTGGACGCGATCCGATCCTGGCCGAAGGCCGTGGGAGCCGGCTTGCTGGCGAAAGCGGTGTGCCCATCGACTAACCTGGTACTGACACACTGCCTTCGCCAGCAAGCCGGCTCCCACAAGGAAAGATCAGCGGGGCGCCCAGTTATGCGACCTGCGGAGAAGAACGCGCCACCAACGCCTCGACATCCACCCCACGGGGCAGCGCGCCGTACACGCGCCCCGGCTGTTGCAGGCGCCCGGCAATAAAGCCGTCACTGACCACCGAATTCCCCGCTTCCAGCAGCAATTTCGCCTGCAGGCCGACAGCGATGTCTTCGGTCAATTGCCGAGCACGGTACTGAATATCGCGGGTGTCCTTGAACGCCACCTTCAATTGACCGATATGCGCAGCCAGTCGCGCATCGCCATGGCCGTCACCCAACTCGTCGAACAGCGCATCGAGCACGCCGGGCTCCTTGGACAGCGCCCGCAGCACGTCCAGGCACTGCACGTTGCCCGAGCCTTCCCACGTCGAGTTGACCGGGGCCTCTCTGTACAAACGCGGCAGGATCGTGTCCTCGACATACCCTGCGCCGCCCATGCATTCGGCGGCTTCGTTGATCATGGCCGGGGCGCGTTTGCAGATCCAGTATTTGCCCACCGCTGTCACCAGCCGGGCGAAACGCGCTTCGTGTGAGTCGCCCAGCCGCTCCAGCGAGCGGCCCATGCGCAAGGTCAACGCCAGCGCCGCTTCGCTTTCCAACGCCAGGTCGGCCAACACGTTTTGCATCAAAGGCTGCTCGCTGAGGACACGTCCGCTGACACTTCGGTGGGCGCAATGGTGAGCGGCCTGGGTCAGCGCCTGACGCATCAAGGCGCTGGAGCCGGTCATGCAATCGAAGCGGGTCATGGCGACCATTTCGATGATGGTCGGCACGCCGCGCCCTTCCTCGCCGACCATCCAGGCCAGCGCGCCCCGGAATTCGACCTCGCTGGAGGCGTTGGACCAGTTGCCCAGTTTGTTCTTCAGCCGCTGTATGTAGAACTCGTTGCGGGTGTCGTCCGGGCGATGTCGCGGCAGCAGAAAACAGGTCAGGCCCTTGTCGGTCTGCGCCAGCGTGAGAAAGGCATCGCACATCGGCGCCGAGCAGAACCACTTGTGGCCGACCAGCTCATACGCCTGACCGGGACCGGGCTGGCCAACGGGGTAGGCGCGCGTGGTGTTGGCGCGCACGTCGGTGCCGCCCTGCTTCTCGGTCATGGCCATGCCGATGGTCGCACCCGCTTTGTGGGCAATGCCGACGTTGCGCGGGTCGTATTGAGTGGCGAGGATTTTCGGCAGCCAGATCTCGGCCAGATCCGGTTGCAGCTTCAACGCCGGAACGCTGGCGAAGGTCATGGTCAACGGGCAGCCGCTGCCGGCTTCGGCCTGAGTGTGCAGGTAACTCATGGACGCGCGGGCGACGTGGGCGCCTTCACGCGGGTCGGTCCAGGGCAACGAAGGAATGCCGTGCTCGACGGCGGTTTGCATCAACTGGTGATAGGCCGGGTGAAACTCCACCAGATCGATGCGATGGCCATAGCGGTCATGGCTGGCGAACACCGGTTTGTTCTGGTTGGCGAGAAAACCCGCCTCCATCAGCGGCCCGCCAGCCAGTGCGCCGTAGGCGTCGATTTTCGACTCGGCCCACCCGGCACCGAAACGTTTGGACCATTCCTGCAAAGGCACGTCGATGCGGTAGAGGTTGGTACCGTCCAGCGAGGGCGGCTGGTTGGTGACGTCGTGGGTCTCGGCGAACTGATGCAGGTTCATGAAGGGGGCTCCGGTCCGTGCGCAGATAAAGGCCAGTGAATCACGCACCCGGAGCTGAAAAAAGCGCCAAAGAGGACTAAATGACGGCGCTTTTGCCCTCTTTGACCTGCTGAACATCGACGCTCAAGCGGAATTGGCTGCCATTACCAGGCTCTGACTGATGACTCAAACGCCCGCCCTGCAGCTCGATCAACTGCCGGCAGATCGCCAGCCCGATGCCCAGCCCGCCATACTCGCGAGTCATGGAGCCGTCGACCTGATAGAAGTTGGCGTAGAGGGTTTCTTCGTCCAGGCGATTGAAACCGATGCCGGTGTCGATCACGTCGATCAGCAACCTGACCTGCTGATCGGCCGTGCAGCTGCCGCCCACGCGAATCCGCACGGAGCCTGCCTTGGTGAACTTGATCGCGTTGTCGATCAGGCATTCCAGGCACTGGCGCAGACGCAATGCGTCGCCATGCAGGCTGTCCGGCAGGCCATCGATCACTTCCACGCTGAGAGCAAGCATCTTGCTGCGTGCCAACGGCTCGAAGGTGCTGCGCACCTGAAACAGCAGGTGATGCAGGCTAAAGGCCTCGTTCTGCACGGTGATTCGCCCGGCCTGCAGCTCGGTCAGGGTCAGGATGCCGTTGACGATGCCCATCATGTTTTGTGCCGAATCCGCCGCGGTCTGGCGATACAGCTCGATGTCGGCCTCGGCCCCCTCCATCTGCATCAACTCCAGCGAACCGATCACGCCGTTCATGGGCGTGCGCAGTTCGTGGGTGAGTGTGGCGAGAAATTCGTCTTTGAGGCGGTTACTCACGGCCAACTGCTGGTTGAGCTTTTCCAGGTCCCTGCTCGACTGCGCCATGATCTGCGCTTCACGTTCGCGCATGGTATTGATGCGGTCGGCCAGGGCCAGCGACAGCAGCGCGACCTCCACCACCGAGCCGATCTGGCTGGCGTACATGGTCCAGAAGTTGTTCGGGAGATGGCCCAGCAACATGGTCGCGTTGATCACGCCGCCAATGAGAAACGCCGACCAGGCAAAGATGAAGTAGCGCGCGACGCGCCGGCCCTTGAGCCAGGCAATAACGCCGATCAGCAGGATCACCGGGGTGAACAGCAACACCAGCGCCGTCACCAGACGCAACGCAATGCCGTAATCCATGCACAGCGACAGCACCATGATCACCGCAGCGCAGGCCATCATCAGCCACAGCGGTGCATCCAGCCAGCAGCCAAGACCGGGGGTTTGCAGGAATTTGCGGGTGAACTGGCTGGCAAACAGGATAGCCGCCGCAATCAAAAAGGTGGTCGAGGTATTGGCCCACCAGGGGTTGTCCGGCCAGAGGAATTCGATCCCCGCGCCGTTCACCGACACCTGATACAGGCCGAAACAGCTGATGTAGAGAATGTAATAAAGGTAGCTGGGGTCGCGCACACTCAAATAGATGAACAGGTTGTAGACCAGCATCACCGCCAGCACGCCGTAGATCATGCCGAGGATGTACAGACGCGAGGGCTGCTCTTCGATGTACGCGTGGCTGGCCCAGAGGTTTAGCGGCGCCTGCACCGAGCCATGACTGGCTATGCGGATGAACACGGTCTTGGTGTCGTGGGGCTTGAGGTTCAGGTCGAACAGGTAGTTGTTCTGTTTAATCTGGCGACTGGAGAACGGCAGCATGTCACCGGTCTGCCAGGTAAGGCTCGGCAGCACGCCGTCGCTGGACAGGTACAGGTCCACGTGGTCCATCGGCGGGTAGGCCAGCTCCAGCAACCAGTCGGCGGAGGCCACCGGGTTGAGGGGCCGGTAGGTCAGGTCGACCTTCAGCCAGTAGGCCGAGCGCGAATACCCGGCGTTCAGGGAACCGGCGTCCAACGCACGAAACCTGGAAAGGCCTTCGGCTGACGCGACTGTCTCGATCGTCGCATCGCCTGTCGGGTCTTCGTAAACCAGGGTCGCGCGGCCCAGCGGCAGGGTGCGCGTATGCTCATCGAAGTCCACCGCGCTGGCGAGCGTAGGCAGCAGGATCAGCAGCAGAGTCAGTAGAAAACGCATGCGACACCGCCCGCACGATTGTGGGCGGCGTAGTGAATCCCCCGGTCCATTGGAGACTGCATTTCAATCCGGGAGGCCCCGGCCAATTGGGTTAGCGGGCAACGCACTTGCATTCACTCTTTGAAGGGACGAACAGAATCTGACCGAAAGCATAGCTTTTGATAGCTAGATGACACCATCTAAATCGTCACACGCCAAGCTTTCCTTAATCTTTCATGACGACTGGCAGTGTAGCGCTTGAAACGTCCGGGCTAGAGCCCTTGAGCTTGTGCCGCAGAAAAATCTCCCAGCGACCAGCGGCCCGGCAAAAACTTTAGTGGTAAGCTCGCGCACCATGAATATCTATAGCTCCCGCCCCGTTGTCCTCTGTCTCTCCGGCCACGACCCCAGTGGCGGCGCCGGCTTGCAGGCAGATATCGAAGCCCTGATCGCTCAGGGTTGTCACGCCGCCCCTGCGGTCACCGCGCTGACCGTGCAAGACACCGTCAACGTCAGCGATTTCCGCGTGCTGGATCGCGAGTGGGTGCTGGCCCAGGCCAATGCCGTGCTCAACGATTCGCCCGTCGCGGCGGTGAAGCTGGGCATGCTTGGCTCGCTGGAGATGGTCGACACCGTCGTCGAACTGCTGCAGGCCCACTCGAATCTGCCGCTGGTCTGCGATCCGGTCCTGCGCGCGGGCGGCGGTGGGCGTCTGGGCAAGGATGAAGTCGGTTACGCGATGCGCGAGCGCCTGCTGCCGCTGGCCACCATTGCCACGCCGAACCTGCCGGAAGCCCGTATTCTGGCCGAGCTGCCCGAAGGCACCGCCGACGAATGCGCCGAAAAACTGCTGCCCTTCTGCGAGCATTTGCTGATCACCGGCGGCCACGGCGACGAGCACGAAGTCCACAACCGCCTGTACATTCGCAACGGTGAGTCGCGCACCTTTACCTGCCAGCGCCTGCCGGGCAGCTATCACGGTTCGGGCTGCACACTGGCCAGCGCCCTGGCCGGTCGACTGGCCTTGGGGCAGGACGTGATCAGCGCCGTGCAAACCGCGCTGGACTACACTTGGCGCACGTTGCGCGACGCCGAACAGCTGGGCAAAGGCCAGTTCGTGCCGCGTCGCCTGCCGCTGGATTTCTGCGCGTAACGCCACGAACAAGAGGCACCCCTGATGAAACTGCGTGGCTTGTATGCCGTGACCGACAGCCAACTGTTGGCCGGCAGATTCCTGGCTTACGTCGAGGCCGCTCTCGACGGCGGCGTGACCCTGCTGCAATACCGTGACAAATCCGGTGACGAGACCCGCCGCCTGCGCGAGGCTTCGGAACTGCTGAAGCTGTGCGAGCGTTACAAGACCCGCCTGATCATCAACGATGACGCCGAAGTCGCCGCGCGCCTGGGCGTTGGCGTGCATCTGGGCCAGACCGACGGCTCGCTGCCGGACGCCCGCGCCCTGCTCGGTCACAAGGCCATCGTCGGCGCGACCTGCCACGCACAGCTTGAGCTGGCAGAAAAAGCCAAGGCCGATGGAGCGACCTATGTCGCGTTCGGGCGCTTCTTCAATTCCAACACCAAGCCCGGCGCACCGGCATGCAGCCTCGAGATGCTGGCCGAAGCACGCAAGCGGATCTCGTTGCCGATTGCCGTCATCGGCGGCGTCACCCTGGAAAACGCAGCGCCTCTGGTGGCCCACGGCGCCGACCTGCTGGCCGTGGTGCATGGCCTGTTCGGTGCCGAAAGCACCCAGGAAGTGACCCGTCGCGCCCGCGCCTTCAACGATTTGTTCAAATCGGCCTGATCCCGCGTCAGGCCGATTCACCCTCATTCGATTCAAGCAGAGACCTCATCATGTCCCGTTCTGAAACCCTGTTCGCCAACGCCCAGAAACACATCCCCGGCGGTGTCAATTCGCCAGTCCGCGCATTCAAGAGCGTCGGCGGCACCCCGCTGTTCTTCAAGCACGCCGCCGGCGCCTACGTCACCGACGAAGACGACAAGCGTTACGTCGACTACGTGGGCTCGTGGGGCCCGATGATTCTCGGCCACAGCCACCCGGACGTGCTGGACGCTGTGCGCAAACAGCTGGAACACGGCCTGTCCTATGGCGCGCCGACCGCGATGGAAACCGAGATGGCCGATCTGGTCTGCTCGATCGTGCCGTCGATGGAAATGGTGCGCATGGTCAGCTCCGGCACCGAAGCGACCATGAGCGCGATTCGTCTGGCCCGTGGCTACACCGGTCGCGACAGCATCATCAAGTTCGAAGGCTGCTACCACGGTCACTCCGACAGCCTGCTGGTCAAGGCCGGTTCCGGCGCGCTGACCTTGGGCGTGCCCAGCTCGCCGGGCGTGCCTGCGGCGTTCGCCAAACACACCCTGACCCTGCCGTTCAACGACCTCGACGCGGTCAAGGCCATGCTTGCGGACGTCGGTCAGGACGTGGCGTGCATCATCGTCGAGCCGGTTGCCGGCAACATGAACTGCGTGCCGCCTGCGCCGGGTTTCTTGCAAGGCCTGCGCGAAGAATGTGACAAGCATGGCGTGGTGCTGATTTTCGACGAAGTGATGACCGGTTTCCGCGTTGCCCTCGGCGGCGCCCAGGCCTACTACGGCGTGAAGCCTGATCTGAGCACCTTTGGCAAGATCATCGGCGGCGGCATGCCAGTAGGCTGCTTCGGTGGCAAGCGCGAGATCATGTCGCACATCGCGCCGCTGGGCCCGGTTTATCAGGCAGGCACCTTGTCGGGTAACCCGCTGGCCATGGCCGCCGGCCTGACAACGCTGCGTTTGATCAGCCGTCCGGGCTTCCACGACGAGCTGAGCGCGTTCACCACGCGCCTGCTCGAAGGCCTGCAGCAACGTGCAGACGCAGCAGGCATTCCGTTCGTGACCACCCAGGCAGGCGGCATGTTCGGCCTGTACTTCACCGACGCAAAGGAAATCGTCACTTTCCAGGACGTGATGACCAGCGACGCCGACCGCTTCAAACGTTTCTTCCACCTGATGCTCGAAGGCGGCGTCTACCTGGCGCCAAGCGCATTCGAAGCCGGTTTCACCTCCATCGCCCATGGCGACGCAGAGCTGCAACTGACCCTGGATGCGGCCGAGAAGGCGTTTGCACAGCTGAAGTAACACGAAATACGCCTGTGGGAGCCGGCTTGCTGCGAGCCGGCTCCCACAGTTGATTTATGCTGTTATCCGGTGATTTTGTTTAAACGTTAGTTGTATGTGGTGCTTCAAGCCCCCCTGAACACAGGCTGTTCAAGCCCGTGCAGCAGAATTTCAGTAAAGACTTTGTAAGGTAGGCCCCGCTTATTTCATAATGCGCAGCCAGCACGTTTCGCTGGACGGGCATGCCCGCACCTTTTTCAGAGGTAAGTCGACTTCCATGAATCGCACCGGCCGCACCCTTGCATTGGGCTGCCTGTTGCTTCTTCATCCCCTGCTGGCGAATGCAGGTGGCAACTCGTTGTTAATCCCAGCGGTGGGTCGCTGCACCCTGAATACCCAGCCAGACAACCTGCCAGCCGCGCTGTCGGCATGTCAGCAGGCGGCAAAAGGTGGGGATGCGCAGGCGCAATACGAGTTGGGACAGTTCTATTACGACGGCAAGAATGCGCCTCGTGACCTGACTCAGGCACTCAACTACTTCGAACAGGCCTCGTTGCAAGGCCATGCTCAGGCACAGTATCAACTGGGCCTGATGTTCTTCCGTGGCGAAGGCGTGCAGGCCAATAACATTCAGGCGTATATCGTGCTGAAGATGGCGGCGGTCAACGGTTCTGAAGATGCACTGGATCAGGCCGACGAAGTGTCAGCGCAAATGAAGAAGGAAGATCTGGAAGTCGCTACCCAGGTGCTGGGGCAAATCTTCCGCAAATACCTGCTGGAGCTGCAAACCGCTGAAGGGCGCACGCCTTTCGCGCCCTTCCCGGATACCAGCAAACCCTGATCGAGCCGCCGGATCTTATTTGTCCGGCATTGGCATGGGGAACGGCATCACGTTGCCGGTCTGACGTGCTTCGCTGATCTTCGCCGTCCCCATCCGCTCGACTTCATCGATACGCACGATCGAGTGCATCGGCACGAAGCTGCGCACCACGCCCTCGAACTGCTGCTTCAACTTCTCTTCGCTGGGATCAACCACCACGGTCGTGCGCTCGCCGAAGACGAATTCCTCTACCTCCAGAAACCCCCACAGATCGCTTTGATAGATCTGCTTGGCATACATCTCGTACACCTGTCCCTGGTTGAGAAAAATCACCTTGTAGATTGGAGCTTCGCGTTTGGTCATAACAGGCAGGCAATGATCGGTGTTTTGAAAAGGGCGCGAACTATAGCACGCCGCTCGTGAGGCAACGCTAGGAACCCGGGGCCGGGGTCACTATAATGCGCGGTTCTTTGAATCACCTGATGAATCCGAACCCGCATGGCCAAGAAGCTTTATATCGAAACCCACGGCTGCCAGATGAACGAGTACGACAGCTCGCGCATGGTTGACCTGCTGGGCGAGCATCAAGCGCTGGAAGTCACCGCTCGCGCGGAAGATGCCGATGTCATCCTGCTCAATACCTGCTCGATTCGCGAGCGCGCGCAGGATCGCGTCTATTCCCAGCTTGGCCGCTGGCGGGAGCTCAAGTTGGCGAATCCCGAGATGGTGATCGCCGTCGGCGGCTGTGTCGCCAGCCAGGAAGGCGCGGCGATTCGTGATCGTGCGCCGTACGTCGACGTGGTATTCGGTCCGCAGACCCTGCACCGCTTGCCGGAAATGATCGACGCCGCACGCACCACGCGCCTGCCGCAGGTCGACGTCACGTTCCCGGAAATCGAAAAATTCGACCATTTGCCCGAGCCGCGCGTCGACGGCCCGAGCGCTTACGTGTCGGTGATGGAAGGCTGCAGCAAGTACTGCACCTTCTGCGTGGTGCCTTATACCCGTGGCGAAGAAGTCAGCCGACCGTTCGACGACGTGATCACCGAGGTCTTGCACCTTGCCGAAAACGGCGTGCGGGAAGTGACCCTGCTCGGCCAGAACGTCAACGGCTATCGCGGCACCACCCATGACGGCCGCGTTGCCGACCTCGCCGAGCTGATTCGCGTGGTCGCCGCCATCGACGGTATCGACCGCATTCGCTACACCACCTCGCACCCGCTGGAGTTCTCGGACAGCCTGATCCAGGCTCACGCCGAAGTGCCGGAACTGGTCAAACACCTGCATTTGCCGGTGCAATCGGGCTCGGACCGCATCCTGGCGGCGATGAAGCGCAACCACACCGTGCTCGAATACAAATCGCGCCTGCGCAAGCTTCGCGCGGCGGTGCCGGACATCTGCATCAGCTCGGACTTCATCGTCGGCTTCCCCGGCGAGACCGAGAAAGACCACCAGCAAACCATGAAGCTGGTCGAAGACGTCGGCATGGATTTCTCCTACTCCTTCGTCTACAGCTCGCGCCCCGGCACTCCGGCGGCGGATCTGGCCGACGACACCTCGGAAGAAACCAAGAAAGAGCGCCTCAAGCAGTTGCAGGACCTGATCAACCGCCAAGGCTTTGAAATCAGCCGCAAGATGGCCGGCACCGTTCAGCGCATTCTGGTGACCGACTACTCGAAAAAGGACCCGGGCGAGCTGCAAGGCCGCACCGAGAACAACCGCATCGTCAACTTCCGCTGCGACAACCCCAAGCTGATCGGGCAATTCGCCGACGTCTACATTGACAGCGCGCAGCCGCATTCGCTGCGTGGGTCGCTGTTGCAATAAGGCCAGACGCCCTCACCTACAGGGGGCGCAAACACCTGTAGGAGCGCGCTTGCCCGCGATAGCTTTGTATCAGTCACCAGTGGCTGGTCTGACACACCGCCATCGCGGGTAAGCGCGCTCCTACAGCTCGTATCGCGGCGGCTGACTCAACCATTAGTAAGTGAGCCCTTTCGGACACTGCCCACAGGGGTTATCCTTCATTTCACCTTCATTGCCGTAGGGCGGCTAAAAACCACTTTGAACGCACCTATAGAACCCCATCGTTTCAGCCTCGAACCTATTGAGGCCCATCGCTTCGCCAATCTGTGCGGGCAATTCGACGAGCACTTGCGCCTGATCGAACAGCGCCTGGACATCGAGATCCGCAACCGCGGAGGCCAGTTCGAGATGATCGGCGAGCGCAAACACACCACTTCGGCAGAAAACCTGCTGCGCCGGCTGTATCGGGAAACCCAGAGTACCGAGCTGTCCCCGGACATGGTTCATCTGTTCCTGCAGGAATCCGGCGTCGAAGAACTCGACAACCACCCTGCCGCCGAAGTCGGCGTGGCCTTGCGTACCAAAAAAGGCATGATTCGCCCGCGTGGTCTGAATCAGCAGCGGTACGTGAAGGAAATCCTCGCCAACGACATCAACTTCGGCATTGGTCCGGCCGGTACCGGCAAGACCTACCTGGCCGTGGCCGCTGCCGTCGATGCGCTGGAACGCGAACAGATCCGCCGCATTTTGCTGGTGCGTCCCGCGGTCGAAGCGGGCGAGAAGCTCGGTTTTCTGCCGGGTGATCTTGCGCAAAAGATCGACCCGTACCTGCGACCGCTCTACGACGCGCTCTACGAGATGCTGGGCTTCGAATACGTGGCCAAGCTGATCGAGAAGCAGGTGATCGAAGTCGCGCCGCTGGCCTACATGCGTGGTCGCACCCTTAATAACAGCTTCATCATTCTCGACGAGAGTCAGAACACCACTGTCGAGCAGATGAAGATGTTCCTGACCCGTATCGGCTTCGGCTCCACCGCCGTGATCACCGGTGACATTACCCAGATCGACCTGCCAAAAGGCACCAAATCCGGGCTGACCCATGTCATCGAAGTGCTCAAGGACGTGCCAGGCATCAGCTTCACCCACTTCAGGCCCAAGGACGTCGTGCGCCATCCGCTGGTGCAGCGCATCGTCGAAGCCTACGAGCGCTTCGAAGAACGCAACGATCAGAACGGCGCTCGGGACACCCGCCGCGATGCTTGAGCTGGATCTGCAAGTCGCCAGTGAAGCTAGTGCCCCCAGCGAAGCCCAATTCCGCCTCTGGTGTGAAATGGGCCTGCGCCAGCGCGCGGCCGACTCGGAAATGACCATTCGCTTGGTCGATGAAGCCGAGGGACGGGAGTTGAACAACACGTGGCGGCACAAAGACTACGCCACCAACGTGCTGTCGTTTCCCGCCGACGTCCCCGATGAACTCCTCGATATCCCGCTGCTGGGCGATCTGGTCATCTGCGTGCCGGTCGTGGCCCGCGAGGCCGCCGAGCAAGGCAAGGCGCTGGAGGCCCACTGGGCACATCTGGTGATTCACGGCTGCCTGCATTTGCTGGGCTACGATCACATCGACGATGACGAAGCCGAAGAAATGGAAGCGCTGGAACGAGAGTTGCTTGCAGAGTTGGGCTACCCCGACCCCTACGCCGACGATGACCTCGTCGACACACCATCTACAGAAACACCTGGCAAGGACCACGAGTAAGGGCTATGAGCGAAGATCGATCGAGCAACGGGCAAAAGTCATGGTTGGGCAAACTGACCCAGGCCTTTGCCCATGAGCCGAAGAACCGCCAGGAGCTCCTTGAGCTGCTGCGCGAAGCCCATCAGAACAAACTGCTGGACAGCGAAGCGTTGGCCATTGCCGAAGGCGCCATCCAGGTGGCTGACCTGCAGGTGCGCGACATCATGGTCCCGCGCTCGCAGATGGTCAGCATCAAGGCCAGCCAGAGCCCTCGCGAGCTGCTGCCGGCCGTGATCGACTCGGCGCACTCTCGCTACCCGGTGATCGGCGAAAGCCACGACGACGTGCTCGGCGTGCTGCTGGCCAAAGACCTGCTGCCCCTGATCCTCAAGGAAAACGGCGATGCGGGCGACATCAAGGGCCTGCTGCGCCCGGCGACCTTCGTGCCGGAATCCAAGCGCCTGAACGTGTTGCTGCGTGAGTTCCGCGCCAACCACAACCATATGGCCATCGTCATCGACGAGTACGGCGGCGTGGCGGGTCTGGTGACCATCGAGGACGTGCTCGAACAAATCGTCGGCGACATCGAGGACGAACACGACGTCGAGGAAGACAGCTACATCAAACCGCTGCCCAGCGGCGACTTCCTGGTCAAGGCGCTGACGCCGATCGAGAGCTTCAATGAGTTCTTCGACAGCGAGTTCTCCGATGACGAATTCGACACCGTGGGCGGTCTGGTGATGAATGCGTTCGGGCACCTGCCCAAGCGTAATGAAATCACCGAAATCGGTGCGTATCGTTTTCGCATCCTGAACGCCGACAGCCGTCGCATTCATTTGCTACGCCTGAGCCCCATTTCGCGCTCGTAACGTTGTTTCCCGCTATTTAAGGAATGTAAATGCGCTGGATCACCCGCCCCGGCTGGCCCGGTAACCTGCTGGCCGTGGCGGCTGGCGCACTCGTTACCCTGGCGCTGGCGCCGTTCGACATCTGGCCGCTGGCGATTGTCGCGCTGGTGGTGTTCTACCTCGGGCTGCGCGACCTCAAACCCCGCCAGGCCCTGTGGCGCGGATGGTGCTACGGGTTCGGTCTGTTCGGCGGCGGCACCAGCTGGATCTACGTCAGCATTCACACCTACGGCGAGGCGCCCGTCTGGCTGGCGGGCTTTCTCATGGTGCTGTTCTGCGCCTCGGTCGCCTTCTTCTTCGCCCTGCCCGCGTGGTTGTGGGCACGCTGGATTCGTCGCAACGAAGCCCCGTTGGCCGACGCATTGGCCTTCGCGGCGCTGTGGTTCGGTCAGGAAATGTTTCGCGGCTGGTTCCTCACCGGCTTCCCTTGGCTTTACTCCGGCTACAGCCAGCTCGATGGCCCGCTCAAGGGCTTGGCGCCGCTGGGCGGCATGTGGCTGATCTCCTTTAGCCTGGCCCTGACCGCGGCCCTGCTGTGCAACCTGCCTCGATTGCGCGCTCGCAAACGCTTTTTCGCCGCAGGTATCGCCCTGCTGCTCGCCCCTTGGGTCGTGGGTCTGGCGCTCAAAAACCACGCCTGGACCGAGCCTTCCGGCGCACCGTTGAAGGTGGCCGCGATGCAAGGCAACGTCGAACAGAGCATGAAGTGGGACCCTGCCGCGCTGAATGCGCAACTGGCGCTGTACCGCGACATGACCTTCACCTCGCAAAAGGCTGACCTGATCATCTGGCCGGAAACCGCCGTGCCGGTGCTCAAGGAGTCGGTCGAGGGTTACCTGTCAGTAATGGGCAAGTTCGCGGCCGACCGCGATTCGGCGCTGATCACCGGCGTACCGCTGCGTCAGAAAGGCGGCCATGGCGAATTTCGTTACTACAATGCCATCACCGTCACGGGCGAAGGCGACGGCACCTACCTGAAACAAAAACTGGTGCCGTTTGGCGAGTACGTGCCGTTGCAGGATCTGCTGCGCGGGCTGATCACCTTCTTCGATCTGCCGATGTCGGACTTCGCCCGGGGTCCGGCCGAGCAGCCATTGCTGCAAGCCAAGGGCTATCAGATCGCGCCGTTCATCTGCTACGAAGTGGTGTACCCGGAATTCGCTGCCGGGCTGTCTGCCCAGAGCGATCTGCTGCTGACCGTGAGCAACGACACCTGGTTCGGCACCTCCATCGGCCCGCTGCAGCACCTGCAGATGGCGCAGATGCGCGCGCTGGAAGCCGGTCGCTGGATGATCCGCGCCACCAACAATGGCAAGAGCGCGCTGATCGACCCGTTCGGCAGAATTACCACCACGGTGCCGCAGTTCGAGCGCGCAGTGATGTACGGCGAAGTCACGCCAATGCACAACCTCACGCCTTACCTGCACTGGCGTTCGTGGCCGTTGATCATCCTGTCGCTGCTGCTGATTGGCTGGGCGCTGCTGGCGAGCCGGATTGCCAAGACGGTTTGATGCGGGACCGCAATGCACCTCCCCCTGTGGGAGCCGGCTTGCTGGCGAAAGCGGAGTGTCAGACGCAACAACGTTGAATGACACACTGCTTTCGCCAGCAAGCCGGCTCCCACAAAAGTCGCGGCGCACTCAGGTCATCGATAGAACAACCGATACCCCACCAGCCCTGCCGCTTCGTTCAACAACTGCCCGCTCTGCCAGACCGCCTTGGCCTCTGGCGTCCAGCCACCCAATGGCCGGGCGTTGTCGACGCTCAAGAACCCGACAGGCGCGGCTACCACGCTGAAGCCCGCCTTCTCGAAGCTCCAGACCGACCTCGGCATATGCCAGGCCTGAGTCACCACGACCACGCGCTTGATGCCCTGGGGCAGCAGCATGGCAGCGCTCATCGTCGCGTTTTCCCACGTCGTACGGCTTTCACCCTCTTGCCAGCGCACGGTGGCGCCGAAGTCGTCACGCAGCGAATCCGCCATGATCGCCGCTTCGCTCGGCGGCTCGCCGTAATGCAGACCGCCCGTAGTCAGAATCGGCAGCCCGGACGCCCTGGACAGGCGCGCGGCATACCTCATCCGCTCAAGCGCGACGCCAGTGGGAATGTCGGTGCCCCAACTCGGATCATTGCGCTCACGCCCCGAACCCAGCACTACGATGGCATCGGCCCGCTCCCCCAGCGTCGCCCATTCGCTTTTTGGCAAAGGCGGAATGCTTTCAATGCCTTTGGCTGACCACTGCACCACAATCGGCAAACTCATCGCCCAGATACCCACCAGCCCGACCACAAACAAGGCACGAGCCAGTCGCGGCCGGGTGTTTCTCAGCCACCAGGCAAACAAAAGGAATAGAAGAAAGAGGCCGGGCGGTAAAAGAAGATTCTTGATGAAGTAACGAAAAGGCATCGGACATCTCCAGAAGATGTCCGAAGCCTAAATGGAATGCCACTAAGCAACAATGCTTACTCAGACGGGACTGACACCCGTGAACGTTACCGCTTGAAATGTTTGCTGGAACTGTAGCGACTCAACTTTGCCGATACCTTGGCGCGACGCTGGTCCTTCAGCCAGATGACATTGGCCGACGGGTGCGGGGCACGGATCGACTCCGAAGGCTCCCGTGAAGTGTTGGAACTCCCCTTCTTGATGTTCGGTGATTCCTCTTTTACAACGACTTCGCTTCTGTCGTTACGATCCAGATACGCCTCGATCAACTGGAATTCGGCGTGGCTCAATCCACGCAACTCCAGTTCAGCAGGGTATTCGTTGCGAAGCCGGACTGCTGTTTTCGCCATATCCAGGGCCAGCCCCAGACGATCAATCAAACGGTCATACAGATCAGATTTCTTTACTTGGTGCCGCAGCTCTGCCATCCGTTCACCTCACTGAAGATAAACACATACCCTCGTCACTGAGCTTAGCGGCACTGCAAAAACCGGCGCGATGCCGCGACCAACGGCCAATGGCGGTGAGCCGCAGGCATGGCGATGCAATCAGGGTTTCCCTAGGAAGTGAGCGCTCATGTATGCTACGGCGCTTCCTGTAATTCCACTTCCGCTCACCGGGCTCGAACCCGTCGCGTTGCCAAAGGCCCAGCCTGACATGCGACGCTCTCAAGTCCCGGGCTGCAGCGAAGAGGTCAAGGGTCACCAATCTCTAGTCAAAAGTAGCCATGCACGAACTCTATCAGCCCCGCGAAATCGAAGCCGCCGCCCAGACCTTCTGGGAAGAGCAAAAGTCTTTTGAAGTCAGTGAACAGCCAGGCAAGGAAACCTACTACTGCCTGTCGATGTTCCCTTACCCGAGCGGCAAGCTACACATGGGGCACGTGCGCAACTACACCATCGGTGACGTGATCGCCCGCTATCAGCGCATGCAGGGCAAGAATGTGCTGCAACCCATGGGCTGGGACGCGTTCGGCATGCCGGCGGAAAACGCCGCGATGAAGAACAACGTCGCTCCCGCCAAGTGGACCT
>Ga0213838_1000155_pt1 | contig 90061 bp, 76 predicted proteins | sample SWPATP13_FD_160577 | JGI IMG/M metagenome (GOLD analysis project Ga0213838, IMG submission 160577) | Coastal seawater microbial communities from Marineland, Florida, United States - SWPA TP1 #3 | ecosystem: Environmental > Aquatic > Marine > Coastal | place: USA: Florida | collected 2016-08-06 | reverse complement strand
AAATTAAACTTTCAAACCGGTAGCGGCAGCGCTTCGGTCAGGGCCAGCACTGTCAGTGGCGAGATACTGGTTAAATAGAAAATCCCTAGAGGCTGTTTATCTTTCGAGATTGTTTTTGCAGCAGTTTGTTGGCAATTTATACAAGGCAGAGCCTTTGTAATCTAGTGCTCTACATAAAAAGGCAATAACGCCGTAGAAATAGCCAACAAACGCTGCCTGACAGGTTCGGCTAAAAGCGTTTTACTCTTTGTTGAACAGTATTTGCTTAGAATGACTAGGCTACACACTGCTCGCCGCGACTAAAACGCTTTTATCTCGAACAAAAATTAACCGCGAAAGATAAACAGCCTCTAAGTGTCAGGAAGGTTTCCTTTTATTACACTTTTATACATTTCATTACGATTTTCTAATGAAGTCTTGACGATGCTGGGGTAAAATTCCGCCGCATTTATTAATTAATAACAGTGACGTTACCATAACTACAATGTCAGAAATTCTGGTTGATATCCAAAACATGACTTTCAAGCGTGACGAGCGTGTCATTTATAATGACATCAGTTTGTCGATTCCTGCTGGAAAAGTCACCGCTATTATGGGGCCAAGTGGCATAGGGAAGACCACACTCTTGCGTTTGATCGGCGGGCAATTGGTGCCTGAGTCGGGAAAAATATTGTTTGGTGGCCAGAATATCCCGACGCTTTCCCGCAAGGCACTTTATGAGGTGCGCAAGCGCATGAGCATGTTGTTTCAAAGTGGCGCCTTGTTCAGTGAAATGAGTGTCTACGACAATATCGCCTTTCCCATTCGTGAGCATACCAATCTGTCGGAAAAGCTAATCGAAAAAATGGTCTTGATGAAACTGGAGGCGGTAGGTTTACGTGGCGCCAGGGAGCTAAACCCAAGTGAACTGTCGGGTGGCATGGCGCGCCGGGCGGCATTGGCCAGGGCAATTGCCCTGGATCCGGAGCTAATCCTGTATGATGAACCTTTCGCTGGGCAGGATCCTATTTCCATGGGCGTGATAGTGCGTTTGATCCGCTCGCTAAATGAAGCCTTGGGCCTAACCTCTGTCGTGGTCTCTCACGATGTGCCCGAGGTAATGAGTATTGCCGATTATATTTATATTATCGCCGAGCAAAAAATTATCGGTCAGGGTACTCCGGAAGAAATAACTGCCCAGACATCTCCTTTGGTGCAACAGTTTGTCAAAGGGGAGGCGGATGGGCCCGTGCCATTTCATTTTAATGCTGCTCCCTATCACGATGAATTAATAGGCAAGGCGTAAGATAAGATATGCTAAATCAAATTCAATTGCTTGGCCGTAATATTGTGCGCGCAACCAGTGGCCTGGGGCGGGCATTTATTATGCTGTTTTCGGCCTTGGCTCATATGCCCGACCCTAAAAAAGGGGGGCCCCTGTTAATTAGCCAACTTTATGCCGTGGGAGTTTTATCCCTGATTATTATTGTTGTTTCCGGCACTTTTATCGGCATGGTATTGGCGCTTCAGGGCTATACCATCTTAGTGGGCTATGGCGCTGAAGCGAGCCTAGGGCCTATGGTGGCGCTTTCCTTGTTAAGGGAGTTGGGGCCGGTCGTCGCTGCCTTGTTGTTTGCCGGACGGGCAGGATCGGCGCTAACGGCGGAAATAGGACTGATGAAGGCAACGGAACAACTCTCCAGCCTGGAAATGATGGCCGTAGATCCATTACGAAGAGTGATAGCGCCAAGATTCTGGGCCGGGTTTATTAGCTTACCCTTACTGGCGGCAATATTTTCTGCGGTCGGCATTCTAGGCGCACACCTGGTGGGAGTTGACTGGCTGGGAGTCGATGGCGGCACATTTTGGTCGGTAATGCAGGCCCAAGTTGACTTTCAAGGTGATATAATGAATGGCGTCATTAAGAGCTTGGTGTTTGCTTTCGTGGTTACCTGGATAGCCGTTTATAAAGGGTATGCTTGTGAACCAACCTCTGAGGGCATTGCCCGGGCTACCACGGCGACAGTGGTTCATTCATCGTTATTAGTATTAGGATTAGATTTTGTATTAACGGCATTGATGTTTACTAAGTAAAAATATCTTTGTTGGTTGATTGACACTTTTGGTGGAAAACATGGTATCGAAAAAAGTTGAGTTAATGGTTGGCTTGTTTGCCGCAATTGGCATTGCAGCATTACTGATGTTGTCGTTAAAGGTTGCCGACAGTGGTATTTCAGGGAATGGCGAAACCTATGATCTGTATGCCAAGTTTGACAATATTGGCGGCTTAAAGGTGCGCTCCCCGATCAAGGTGGGCGGTGTCGTGGTTGGCCGTGTCAGTGAAATAGCCCTGGATGAAGAAGATTATACGCCCGTTGTTACCCTGACCATTGATGCTCAGTACGACAGTTTTTCAGAAGCAACTTCTGTCTCTATTTTAACGGCAGGCCTGTTGGGCGAGCAGTATATAGGTTTGCTACCCGGGTTTATGGATGAATCAGTGGATATGTTGCAGGCGGGTGACTTTATCGAAGACACTAAGCCGGCACTGGTATTGGAAGAATTGATCGGTCAGTTCTTATTTAGTCAAGGAAATGGTGAGTAGGTGCTAGTTATGAAAAAGTTATTCTTTGTTTTATTTGCGTTTGCAGTGGCCTTTACCGCTTCGGCCAATGCCAGCAAAGTGGATAAAAAAGATCCTTACAAGATGATTCAAACGGTTGCCGATATCACCTTTAAGCGCTTTGCCGATGAACAGACTGAAATCCGCAAGAATCCGAATTTACTCAAAGATATTGTTCGTGAGGAGTTAATGCCTTACATCAATTACAAGTACGCGGCTTTTAAGGTCATTGGCGCGCAGAACTTCCGTAAGACCACGGATGCCGAGCGTAAAGCCTTTGTCCCCGTTTTTCGTGATTATTTGATCACTTCCTATGCCCAGGTTTTCACCCTGTATAAGCAGCAGGAAGTACAATTCGAGCCGGCGAAAAAGCTCACCAAGGAAAAAATAGTGTCGGTCAACACTCAGGTGTTAGAGCCAGGCAGAGCGCCTATTGATATTTCATTTCGGGTCAGAAAAGATAAGAAGACGAAGGAATGGAAGGCTTATGATATGGTGGCCGAGGGCGTAAGCTTATTGGACAGCAAACAGGCTGAACTCAGTAGCCTTATTCGCCAGAAAGGCCTGACACATGTTACCGATATGCTCAGAGAAAAGAGTGAGCGCGATATAGTGTTCAAAACCTCGGAAGGTTAGCCTGTGTCTCATATTGAACTTAATATTGCTGACACCAGCGCCACTTTGATCGGAGAGCTGACCCGCCATACCGTTGGTCAGTTTTCCAAACAGACCTTTACACAATTGTTTGTGCCCGATGTTATGACACTGGATTTTGCCCAGGTCGACAGGGTGGATACCGCAGGTTTAGCCTGGTTACTTTTATTGATTGAGCAAGCTAAAAAGCATGCTTGCCGGGTCAATTTCATCAATTTACCCTCGGGATTACTTAAATTAGCAAAATTAAGTGCTGTTGATACCTTTTTACCCATAGACTGAATGCCAAACTCAGGTAGAATTAGGATAATTGAATCCTAGACCTGAAACAGGGGAAGAGTGTGGAAGTAGCAGAAATAGAAAAATTGATTAATGATGCCGTTGAACTGGATGAATTGCATATCAAGTTTGACGGCTCACAGTGTAAAGTTATTGCCGTGGCCGACTTTTTGGGTGAGCTTAGCCGGGTTAAAAAGCAACAAACCATTTATGCTCCCTTGGCGCAGGCGATTAATGATGGCGCCATACATGCTGTGACCATTAAAACATTCACCACGTCCGAATGGCAACGTGAAAAAATGTTTAACCTTCCTCTCTAATTCAATTTATTAAAAAAGAACATTATATTGGACGCTTTTAAAATAATTGGTGGACAACCACTTCATGGCGAAGTTAGCATTTCGGGTGCTAAAAATGCCGCACTACCTATCCTTATGGCCGCTTTGCTGTCAAAAACACCCATTGCCATCAGCAATGTGCCACGTTTGAATGATATCGAAACAACAATCAAGCTGTTAAATCAGCTGGGGGCAAAAGTCTCCTGGCAGGACAATAATCAGGTGCTGATCGATGCCAGCGAAATAGAGCACTGCAAGGCGTCATACGAGCTGGTTAAAACCATGCGGGCATCTATCCTGGTCTTGGGTCCCTTATTGGCCCGCTTTGGCCATGCCGAGGTGTCATTACCGGGCGGCTGTGCCATTGGCGCCAGACCGGTAAACCTTCATATCCAGGGCCTGAAACAAATGGGCGCCGACATAGAAGTTGAAAATGGCTATATTCTTGCTCGTAATCAGGGACGCTTAACCGGTGCTACCATCTTTATGGATACCGTTAGTGTTACAGGCACGGAGAATTTGATGATGGCTGCGGCCTTGGCAGAAGGAACCAGTATCATAGAAAATGCAGCCCGCGAGCCTGAAATTGTTGATCTGGCGGACTGCCTGAACAGCATGGGAGCGAAAGTGTCCGGTGCTGGCACGGATACCTTGACCATCGAAGGTGTTGAAAGTTTGTCGGGCGATCAGTATTCCGTAATGCCGGATCGAATTGAAACCGGTACTTTCCTGGTGGCAGCGGCAGTTACTCAGGGGCAGGTTAAATGCCTGAATACGGACCCCAAGTCATTGGATGCCGTCTTAAGCAAGTTGCAGGAAGCCGGTGCCGACATTAGGACAGGGGACGACTGGATTGAACTGTCCATGAAGCAAAGGCCTAAGGCGGTTAATATCAGAACCGCTCCACATCCAGCCTTTCCTACCGATATGCAGGCCCAGTTTGTCGCCATGAATGTGATTGCCGACGGCACGGCAACAACGACGGAAACCATCTTTGAAAACCGTTTTATGCATGTTCCTGAATTGCAGCGTATGGGAGCCGATATTGCCCTGGAAGGCAACACGGCAATTACCCGTGGTGTCGAACACCTAACCGGCGCTCAGGTTATGGCTACAGATTTGCGTGCTTCGGCAAGCCTAGTGATCGCCGGCCTGGTGGCCAATTCGGAAACACAGGTGGATCGTATCTATCATATCGACCGTGGCTATCAGCATATTGAAGATAAGTTACAGGCACTTGGCGCCAATATCACACGGATTAAAGCCAGCTAAATGTTTGGTACACTACTCGAATAACTAAAAATCCCGCCTGGTGGCGGGATTTTTTTATTTGGCTTTTGGAAGTTAATTATACCAATTGAAATAATAAATTGACCAAGTTAGAGCTTCATTAGCAAGCTTAGAACAAACAAAATTATTTAAACATAGTCGCTCTATATTTCATTAATTTTGTGAAGTTATCAGTTTGCTAATGAGCTCCCAAAGGGCGAGCTTAAAAGGCTTATATGCTTACGTTTTGATTTTGACAAGGGCCCTACATGGATGTAGGTAATTAGACAATGCAGGAGCAATTGTCCTGAATAACCATTCTCTGCAATCAATGCCTTGCCTCTAAGCCTTTTAACTCTCGCTAAGTGATCAATTAATTAATTCACTTGGTATTATTACCGAATTCTATAATGGTGACGGGAACATCATAAGCTTGCTTTTTACGGTAAATCTTAAACATTATCGTTGTATTGGGGGGCGTTTCTGCCACTATATCCAGTGCCTGGGTGATACTGTCTATCACGGTATCACCAATTTGATAAATAATATCACCCGGCCTTAATCCAGCTGCCAATGCCGGGCTATTATCTGCTACCTGGTCCACTACTATGCCTTGATTGACAATGTATCGTCTTGCAGTGATGCCCAGCCAGCCCCTGATCACTCGGCCATGCTCTATGATTTTTTGCATCACCTTGTAGGCCAGCTGGTAAGGCACGGCAAAAGATATACCCTGAATATCCAACTGAGGATTGATCTCGGTAAATTTGCGGGAATTAATGCCTACCAGTTCGCCATTGGTATTGACCAGGGCTCCGCCTGAATTGCCCTTGTTAATGGCGGCATCGATCTGTAAAAATTCCAGATAGCTGGTGCTACTTAAGCCGTTACGGCCTGTGGCACTGATGATCCCTTGGGTGACGGTTTGCCCTAGGTTAAGCGGATTGCCTATGGCAAGCACGACATCACCGGCGAAAGACAATAGATCTTTGTTTTGTGGTATTACGGGTAAATTTACCGCATTGACCTTTAACACCGCCAGATCGGTATAGATATCAAAACCAATGAGTTCGGCAGGATATTGGCTACCGTTTTGTAAAAGCACTTCTATTAGATCGGCATTTTGCACTACATGGAAATTGGTCATGATATAGCCGCGGCTGTCCATAATAACGCCAGAGCCCAGTTGGGTTAATTTTCTTTCATTGCGGCCATACCTGGGATTGGTCTGAATGGCGCTGGAATAAATATTAACCACTGCTGGGCCCGCCATATTGACTGCCTTGGCATAGGAAAGTGCTGGTTGGCTTTGTGCGCTTGATTGAAAAATATTAAGGCTGGCGAGGTTATTTTCACGTAGTTCAGGAACCAGCAAGAGCAAGACCACGGCAAACATGACACCATAGCTGGCAGAGCGGATAACATACTTGAGGAAATTAATGATTTTCAATTGCTTTGTGAGTTTTAAACCGTTTGGCAAGAGCGTAACACAAAATGTGTTTAAGAATAACTTAGTTCTTCACTTGCAAGAAAAAAGGCCCGCATAATTGCGAGCCTTTTGATTTAGCTTAAGATGATTAACGTATCATTAAGTACAAGTTGCTGTTGCCGCGCATAACATTCAGGGCGAATACACCCTTATGATCTTTTAGGAAACTGCGAAGTTCGGCAATATTACGAATCCTCTTACGGTTAACCCCGGTAATGATATCGTCAGCCTTTAACCCAATAATCGCGGCCGGACTGTCTTGTTCAATGGCACCTACCTTGATGCCTTCCCCATTCAGGTTATTTTCCAGCTCGGCTCCTTCCAGCATGGGATGGATGCTGGATGCTTCGATACTGGCCAATTCAGACTTTTTCAAGGTGACCTTGAATTCTTCTTCGTCACCATCTCGGATCACTGTGATCCTAACGGTTTTGCCTGCGCCAATGGAACCGATTTTGCCGCGCAGTTCGCTAAAGGAACGTACGGCCTTACCATTGACCTTGGTAATAACATCGCCGGATTTTATGCCAGCTTCTTCTGCGGCAGAGCCTGGAGTAACCTGTTCGACAAAACCACCCTGGCTGGTTTCAAGCTCCATGGCCTTGGCAATTTCACCATTAACACTACGCCCTATGACACCCAGCACACCACGGCGTACCTCGCCAAATTCGATGATCTGGCTAACCAGGTTATTCATCATATTGCTAGGAATGGCAAAGCCGATACCGACATTACCACCGTTGGGACCTAATATCGCCGTGTTGATACCGATAAGCTCACCTCTTAGGTTAACCAGGGCGCCGCCCGAGTTACCGCTGTTAATGGCGGCATCGGTTTGGATAAAGTCTTCATAGCTCTCGATATTTAGGCCGCTGCGTCCCAGGGCACTGACAATACCTGAGGTTACCGTTTGTCCCAGACCAAACGGGCTGCCGATGGCAACGGCAAAGTCGCCGACACGTATCGCATCCGAGTCCGCAATTTTAATCTCACTTAAATCGTCGGCATCTATCTGCAACAGGGCAATATCACTGGCCTCATCCGAGCCCAGCTTTTTCGCTTCAAGCTGGCGGCCATCTTTCAGGGTAATGACAATTTCATCTGCCTGATCAATAACATGGTTATTGGTGACTATATAGCCCTCGTCGGCGTCAATAATTACGCCCGAGCCCAAGCCTCTAAACGGCCTTTCCTGAGGCTGCTGCTGGCGTTGACGAGGATTGCCAAAGAAGAACTTAAAGGCGTCGGGCACTCTTTGCTGAACTTCATGGGTGCCTTTTACGGCTATGCTAACCACGGCAGGAGTGGTGTGTTCCAGCATGGGGGCCAGGCTAGGCATGGCTTGTCCACCGACGGCAAGAGGTAAATTGGCATGAGCTGGCATACTCGATAAGGCGAAACTGCTTGATAATAATGCAGCGCTCACTAAAACAGACAATTTCTTCATACTTAAGATTACTCCTTAGAAAAAAACGAATAAAATTAAATCACTGACGACCAGCTGGTTTAATTTAATTGGGAAATAAGTATTCATTCCCAATTAAAGACTTCAATATTTAAGGTAAGTTCCTAGTTACCCTGTTCGCCATTTGTAACACTTTGTTTCTTATCGGCAAAAAGACCACTCGGGTTGCCGGAATAATCCAGTGGTGGCTCTGTCACGGCTTGCTCTGATTCAGAAGAGCGCTTCTGGTGACGCAGGCTGACGGTTTTGGCCAGTTGCTCCTGGGTTTCCTTGGAGAAAAACGGCATTATTTCGGATTCTTCCGGTGTTGCCTGCTGTAACAGCTTGGTGCTTTGTGCCATTTGCGCCATTGCGGTTTGGCAGGTTTCATTCATTTGGTCTAATAGCTTGGCTGAACTGTCCAGGTGCTCGGCAACGTCCTGCTTATATTGCGCCAATGCCATCTCACTTTGGTTGGCTTGTTCTTCCAGTGCTTTATGTTCCTGGTTAGATGCAGATAAAAATCGGTTCGCTATAAACCCGGCAATACCACCGACAATGAAAATGATTAAACCTATTACGACATTCATGTTGAGTTACCTTCGTTGTATTCACAGAAAAAATTAGTAAAAATAGCCATCTAAATTGGATAAGTGTCCACAAGCCGTTTAATTTGTCAGCCCGCTTACTATAATATAGCGTGCCTTGGTTTGCACAACTATGAATATGTTTGCATATTTTCTTTTTTCAAGCATTAGCGCAATGAATCGGTTATTAAATGATTAAACTTTCGCCACTCGAGAAATATCAGCAGGATCTCGCTCGTGATGACTTCCAATATGATGCTGCCCAGGAAAATGCTGTCAAGCATTTGCAGCGGCTATACGAAGACCTGCAATATAAGCCAGCACAGGTGAAGGGTTTTAAAAAAGTCCTTAATCGTTGGAAAAAGGTCTATGCCAAGACGGAAGCAAAACCCGTTAAGGGCCTGTATTTCTGGGGTGGTGTCGGCCGGGGTAAAACCTATCTGGCGGATACCTTTTATGATTGTTTGCCATTTCAAAATAAGATGCGGGTGCATTTTCACCGCTTTATGCACAGGGTTCACCAGGAGTTAAAACTCCTGGCCGGTCAATCGGACCCGTTAAAAATCATTGCGAAAAAGTTTGCCGACGAAACCTGTATTATCTGTTTCGATGAGTTCTTTGTTTCCGATATTACCGATGCCATGATCTTGGGCACTCTGTTTGAAGAGCTTTTTGCCCACAAGGTTACGCTGGTGGCAACCTCAAACATTATTCCGGACGAGCTTTACCGCAATGGCTTGCAAAGAGCGCGATTTATTCCGGCGATCAAACTGATCAACCAGCATACCGAGGTGGTCAATGTCGACAGTGGTGTTGATTACCGCTTGCGCACCTTGGAGCAGGCCGAGATATATCATTACCCGCTGGATCAACAGGCATCGGAGAATTTGCGGAGATATTTTAAGCAACTTTCCTGCGAGCCGGGTGAAAAAAATGCCGAAATAGAAATTAATAACCGGCAATTAAGCACGATTGAAGTGTCTGATGGTGTAGTGCATTTTGACTTCTCGGAGTTATGCGAAACCGCTAGAAGTCAGACAGATTACATGGAAATCAGTCGCTTATACCATACTGTGCTGATGGAAAATGTTATGCAGATGGGGGCAGAAAAAGATGACGCCACCCGCAGGTTTATCGCCCTGGTGGATGAATTTTACGAGCGAAATGTGAAATTGATCATTTCTGCCAATGTCGCCATGGAGGATTTATATACCGGCGGCCAGCTGACTTTTGAATTTAAACGTTGCCTTAGTCGGTTACAGGAAATGCAGTCACATGATTATCTCGCCAGTGAGCATTTGCCCTAATTTTTAATTAGTCCTCTGTTTAGAAAAGGCATTAGTGGAAGTAACCACTAATACCTTTTTTTATTTCCATTTATATTGGCTGCGCATTGGCCCGGTGTTCCACCTTCCTCCTGTCTCCTTACTAAAGAAAATTGAAAATTTTACTTGCATTTTTCTATTTTTATATTTTGTGATAAAAATCACGAAATACCATATGTGGTGTTTGTGTTGGTGTATCGGCACAATATATGGTGATTTATGGCTTGCATTTAAAATTGCTTGGCATATGATATTGGCATAATAAAAATCTCAAATGGAGTGATTTCATGTCCCAAGCGACGACAATAAAAACAACTGAAAATATCGATCTTCAAGCGGCATCCATAGATATCTGGGATAAGAAATATCGACTAAAAGACAAACACGGCACGCCGCAGGAAAAATCCATTAGCGACACCTTTGAACGTGTTGCCAGCGCACTGGCGGATATAGAAAAAAAGGACAAGGCCAAGTGGCGTGAAAAATTCATCTGGGCGATGGAATGTGGTGCATATCCTGCCGGTCGTATTATCTCCAATGCCGGTGCATCAAAATACAAGCCGGCAACTTCCACCATCAACTGTACCGTCTCAGGCACCATAGAGGACTCCATGACCGGCATCCTGGGCAGTGTCCACCAGGCGGGTCTAACCCTAAAAGCCGGCTGTGGCATTGGCTACGAGTTTTCCACCCTGCGTCCCAGCGGTGCCTATGTTGCCGGGGCCGGTGCGACCACATCAGGTCCTTTATCCTTTATGGATATCTTTGACAAGATGTGCTTTACCGTCAGCTCGGCGGGCGGCCGTCGCGGCGCGCAAATGGGAGTGTTTGACGTTTCTCACCCTGACGTCAAAGACTTTATCCTGGCGAAAAGAGAAGACGGTCGGCTCAGGCAGTTTAACCTGTCGCTCTTGATCAGTGACGATTTTGTTGAGGCGGTCAAGAAGAATGAAGATTGGCCTTTGGTATTCCCGCTGTCTGAAAAGGAATTGGCGTCAGATAATATCGATCTGCAGGACAGCTCCAAGGTGTTGTTTAAGGAAAATACCTATGCCGACGACTATGTCAAAAGCCATGGCTATATAGTGAACAAGGAAGGCCAGATTGCCTGCCGTATCTATAACACCATGCCGGCGGCCCGCCTCTGGGACATGATCATGACCAATACCTTTGATTATGCCGAGCCTGGCTTTTTACTGATAGACCATGCCAACGATATGAATAACAACTGGTTCTGCGAGCAGCTTAGAGCCAGTAATCCTTGTGGTGAGCAAATACTGCCGCCGTACGGCGCCTGCCTGTTAGGTTCGATTAACCTGGTGAAATTTGTTGATGAGCCTTTCTCGGCGGATGCCAGATTCAACTGGGACAAGTTCAGGGAAGTGGTACAGGTCTTTACCCGTATGCTGGACAATGTCGTTGAAATCAACGGCTTGCCGTTAAAAGAACAGCAGCAAGAGATCAAGAACAAACGCCGCCATGGCATGGGTTACTTAGGCCTGGGCTCTGCCCTAACCATGCTGAAAATGCCATACAATAGCCCCGAAGCCATAGCCTTTACCGAAGAAGTGTCAAAGGTGATGGCGGTGACCGGCTGGCAGGAGTCGCTGAACCTGGCGAAGGAGAAGGGGCCGGCACCGGTACTGGCAAAGACCTTTACCGTGACTCGGCAGATGCTTAACAAGCGTCCGGAAATGAAAAAAGACGGCATCAAGGTCGGTGATAAGCTCAAGGGCGCCTTGCTGCACGCCAAATACAGCCGTTATATGCAGCGCATAGGTGAAGAAAACCCTGAGTTGATCGAAGAACTGGCGCAGGTAGGCGCTCGCTTTACCCATCACACCTCGATTGCACCGACCGGCACCCTGGCTTTGAGCCTGGGCAACAATGTTTCCAACGGTATCGAGCCGAGCTTTGCCCATGAATATCACAGGAATATCATTCGTGAAGGCAAGAAATCCAAGGAATCTGTTGCGGTTTCCAGTTTTGAGCTACTGGCCTATCGCCAGCTGGTCAATGAAAATGCCCAGGCCTTTACCCAAGATGAAGCGAACAAGTTACCGGACTATTTTACCGCCAGTGACGCCATCAGCCCGGAAGAGCATGTCGATATCCAGTCGGCGGCGCAGTACTGGGTTGACTCGTCCATTTCCAAAACCATTAACGTGCCGACGGACTTTGACTACGAAGCCTTTAAAAATGTCTATATGTATGCCTATGACAAAGGGCTGAAGGGCTGTACCACCTTCCGCTTTAATCCGGAAGTGCACCAGGGGGTCTTGGTAAAAGAGGAAGACCTGGCCAATGTCACCTATGAGTTTACCTTGGCAGACGGCTCAATTGTGACCGCCAAGGGCAATGAAGAAATCGTCTATGACGGCGAAACCCATACCGCAGCCAATTTGCATGATGCGTTAAAAGAAGGCTATTACGGCAAGCTTTAATCGGCAGTATCGGGTATTGAGAAAAGTATTAAGGAATCAATCATGAAAGAAATAACTCAGGCTATTACCGCGGCCAGCGTCCAAAGCAAAGAAGAAAAGCCGGTTGAAGAAAAAAAGAAAGAATCCGTTAATCTAAACGAGAAAACCCAGCGTCCGGAAATGCTGGTCGGCTCCACCTATAAGATCAAGCCGCCGGTGTCGGACCATGCGCTCTATATCACCATCAACGACATACTATTAAATCAGGGCTCGGAAGAGGAAATTCGCCGCCCGTTCGAGATCTTTGTTAACTCGAAGAATATGGAATTCTACTCCTGGATAGTGGCGCTGACCCGGGTTATTTCTGCGGTATTTCGCAAGGGCGGGGACTGTACCTTTTTGGTGGAAGAGCTTAAGGCGGTGTTTGATCCCAAGGGTGGCTACTACCAGCGTGGTACCGGCATCTTTATGCCGTCGGTTGTTGCCGAAATCGGTCATATTATCGAAACCCACCTGAAGACACTGGATATGTTGCCAAAGAGCGAAATAGACGCCCATCAGCAGGCCTATATTCAAAAGAAGCGTGAAGCGGTAATGGCGGAGCAGGAAAGTGAAAAAACCGCTTTTCCGGCTACGGCCAGCAAGTGTAGCAAGTGTCATCAAAAATCAGTGGTGCTACTGGATGGCTGCGCCACTTGCCTCAATTGTGGCGATTCTAAATGTGGCTAGCACTAACTAAGTAAAAGGTTAGCCATTTTTTAGGGGAGGGGGAACAAAGCGTGACCTAAAGGCAGGAGCCTTGGGTCACGCTTTTTTGTTTTTGCGTGTCAACCAAATACTTGCTCGTCCGTTTTATTAAATATAAGGTTAAATTGATTTAATTCTGAATAATGAAGTAAGGGAGAGTATGACTTGGGTTTATCTGTTTTAATGAATTAAACACCAACGATTTTTCGAGAGTACTTGCCTAAAAGTTGTTTGACAATGGCTGCCACTAAAATGCTACCCAGTATGCCAGCGATAAAGTTAAAACTGCCAAATAGTGCAATTAACTCTACGGTGCGGGAACTCGCTAAAACTCCCCGTACCGATTGAATAATTAAATCAATAAAGACTACATGTAAAAAGAAAATGGCAAAAGCGTAATTACCTAAAGTAGACAGCCATTGTGGCAAGTGTTGTTCTTTGGCTGAGAACCAATGCAGTACTAATAAACTGATAGCAATTTTTTGCAGATAAATCAGAGATTGCCTGACTGAATAAAACCCTTCAGGCTCGTATCCATTTGAATAAGTTAGATATATGGTAACGGAAGTGGTAATTGCGACAAGAAAAACCGCTTTTAGATTATTGCTGAGCCATTGCTTTACTCTATCATAATGTCTACCCATTGCCATACCGACCACATAGGCGCCGATAAAAAAGACAAAGGATTGCGGTTTTAAAAAGTCTGGAAATGGGCTTCGCGATATAACCAGCGGAAAAAGCATTAATAGCCAGGTGGCTTTATTCGAGTTTTGCTGCAACCAGGACAACAAAAAAGTTATTAAAAACATCACAGTCAACACAGGAATATACCAAAAATGGATAGCACCACTGCCTGTGAAAATATTATTTGATGCAACCCGAATAAAATCTGTGAGTGTGTTGTTGATTTCAGGGTTTTGCAGGAAATACGGCCAATAGTATGCCGTCAGTACCAGGGTGACTAAAACATAAGGCAGCAAGACATTGTAAAACTTACTTTTGTAAAAGGCTGACTGGCCGCGACTTTTTAATATTTTGCTAAATAGCAGGCCCGAGATAATGGCAAAATAAATAGTAGAGCCATGAAAAATAGTTTCCGTAAACCAAAATAGCCACTTGATAGCTTCAGAGCTTAAATCGCCTGTCCAGAAAATCATAAAGGACCAGCAGTGGGCACCAACAACATTTAGTATCGCAAAGCCGCGAAAGGCATGCAGGTGTGCTATAAAGCTGTTGCTATTGGTCATGTCGCATTAAATCTCTACAAGTGTTAACTCACTGTATCTATTATTGAAATGGCGAGAAAGTCTCTGCATACGAATTCATGATATCTGTAGATAAGATTGTTATCTTGCACACTTTGCTGACTGCTTGTTTAACGAGTTTGGCTTTAAGTGCTAGATTTAAATGCATGCACAGGTACAAAGTTTTTGGTATGAAAGTGTCGGTTCATCGCATCGAAGGGGAGTGACAGTTATTTAAAAAGCAGATGGATGGTATGCCGTCATGCTAATATGATGCAGAGATTCCAGCGGGGATAAAGTAGAGTGAGATAGTTAAATACTTAGACGATATCTACCATGAGTTAGCGATTGAAAGTCATCCAAAGTTGTCCGCTAGATAGTTATCAACATAAAAACGATTGTCTCAGTTTTGTACTTGTATAATTTTTTCAAATTATTTCAATTCGTTACTGACGCAGAAAACCATGTCCTTAGTCATAGGTATAAATATGCCTGCAATGTTGAAATACAGAGTTCATTAATGAGGGATAATTTCACTGCCTGTCCAGCCCGCAAATAAAGTGTATTTTCTTGAAAAAGATTAAAAAATATACGTGATCTTATTAAACTTCTTCTGTATAATCCGCGCTCCCTACGTTACAAATGCTTGGGTTTGAGAAAGCTTAAGCGACGGGCTCGATACTCGAAGGGGTAATGGCGTAGCCTTTTAACCGGCAATCTTAGGGTTGCTATTTATGTAACATTTTTAAAATTGGGTTTTTTTAATGAAAACTTTTGTAGCTAAGCCAGAAAGCGTACAACGCGAATGGTTTCTAGTGGACGCCGAGAATAAAACTCTTGGTCGTATCGCTACTGAAATTGCTAGCCGTTTACGTGGTAAGCATAAGCCAGAATATACTCCTCACTGTGACACGGGTGACTACATCGTTGTTGTTAACGCTGAGAAAGTTAAAGTGACTGGTAACAAAGCGAAAGGTAAAATTTACTACTCGCATACTGAATTCCCTGGTGGTCTTAAGCAAATTAGCTTTGAAAAGCTAATCGAAAAAGCGCCAGAGCGTGCAATTGAATTTGCCGTTAAAGGTATGTTGCCTAAAGGTCCTTTAGGTCGTGAAATGTACCGTAAGCTAAAAGTGTATGCTGGCCCTGAGCACAAGCATGCTGCACAACAACCACAACCTTTGGAGCTGTAAGCAATGGCTGATAATCAATATTACGGTACTGGTCGTCGCAAGAGCTCAACTGCTCGTGTGTTCATGAAGGCTGGTAACGGTGCAATCACAATTAACAAGCGTGACATTTCTGAGTACTTTGGTCGTGAAACGGCTCGCATGGTTGTTCGTCAGCCATTAGAGCTTGTTGAAATGATGGAAAAGTTTGACTTCAACATCACTGTAGTAGGTGGTGGTATTTCTGGTCAAGCGGGTGCTATCCGTCACGGTATTACTCGTGCATTAATGGAATACGATGAGAGCCTACGTGGTGACCTGCGTAAAGCCGGTTTCGTTACTCGTGATGCGCGTAAAGTTGAACGTAAGAAAGTTGGTTTACACAAAGCACGTAAACGTCCACAATTCTCAAAACGTTAATATTTCGACTGCGAAATACTTTTTTAAAAACCGGCTTAATGCCGGTTTTTTTATGACTGAAAAATAACCATGTAAAAGGCAGGGATAAATGGAATTAACGGTGTAAATGATTACCATTCTCAACTGGTTGTAAGTGTCTAGAATTTTTTAAAATTATTTTAATTATTCAGCGGCTGAACGGGCTATTTGCCTTGTAAAAAAAGGGCTATTTCTTTATGATCGGAAAAATTTTGTCGCGAGTTCGAATTAGCATAATTACGGCTTTTGGCATCTTGATAAAAGCAATAAAAATCTGTCTGTTTGAACTAAATATTAATTGGAGATTTTGAATGAGCAATGCGCCCGTGAATAACGGCCGTCGACGCTTTCTTACTGCGGCTACGTCAGTAGTTGGTGGTGTCGGTGTTGTCGGTGTAGCTGTGCCTTTCATTGGTTCCTGGAATCCGAGCGCCCGGGCGAAAGCCGCTGGTGCACCGGTGGAAGTCAATGTAGGAAAAATACAACCAGGTCAATTGGTACGTGCTGAATGGCGCGGTAAACCGGTTTATGTGGTTCGCCGTACTGAACAAACTGTTGCTGATTTGGCTAAGTTTGATGACCAATTACGAGATCCAAATTCTGAAAAGCCACAACAGCCAGATTATGCCACTAATGCTCATCGCTCAATCAAGCCTGAATTGATGGTGGCATTAGGTGTGTGTACTCACCTGGGCTGTGCGCCAACATACCACAAGGGCGACTTTGATCAGTTTGTTGAAGGTGGTACAGACGGGTTCTTTTGTCCTTGCCATGGTTCCAAGTTTGATATGGCAGGACGAGTATTCCAGGGCGTGCCAGCTCCAACTAACCTGATGGTGCCTGAGCACTCATATCCAGACGAAAACACGCTACTTATCGGTGTTGGACAAGGAGAAGCCTAATGTTTACAAATTTTATGGCTTGGATTGACAAACGTTTACCTGTGACAGATTGCTGGAACAAGCATTTGGCACAATACCCTGCACCGAAAAATTTCAACTTCTGGTACTTTTTCGGCTCATTGGCCATGCTGGTTCTGGTTAACCAAATCCTGACCGGTATCTGGCTAACCATGAGCTACGAGCCTTCCGGTGACGGCGCATTTGCTTCAATCGAATATATTATGCGTGATGTCGATTACGGCTGGTTGCTGCGCTATATGCATTCAACGGGGGCTTCGGCATTCTTTATCGTTGTGTATCTGCATATGTTCCGCGGCATGATGTATGGCTCTTACCAAAAACCACGTGAATTACTGTGGATTTTCGGCATGCTTATCTTCTTGGTATTGATGGCGGAAGCCTTTATGGGTTACCTGCTGCCTTGGGGTAACATGTCATACTGGGGAGCCCAGGTAATTATCTCTTTATTCGGTGCCATTCCTATTGTCGGTGACGACCTGACACAATGGATTCGTGGTGACTATGTCATTTCGGGGGCAACGCTTAACCGCTTCTTCGCACTTCACGTTATTGCCATGCCGCTTGTACTGGTTATTCTGGTTTTCCTTCATATTCTTGCATTGCACGAAGTGGGCTCTAACAACCCAGAAGGTACAGATATCAAGAAGCCCAAGGGCAGCGTGAAGGAAGAAGACAAGTCTAAGTTCACCTTCCACAAGCACTATACGGACAAGTACGATATTGTCGACGCCATTCCGTTTCACCCTTACTACTCGGTAAAAGATATTATGGGGGTTGCCGGCTTCCTTATCCTGTTCTGCTGGGTAATGTTCTTTGCCCCTGAAGGTGGCGGCTACTTTATTGAAGCGCCGAACTTCGAACCGGCCAATGGTTTGAAAACACCCGAGCATATTGTACCCGTTTGGTATTTCGGTCCTTTCTATACTATCTTGCGTGTTGTTCCCGACAAGCTGTTGGGTGCCGTCGCCATGTTTGGCGCCATTATCATGCTATTTGCCTTGCCTTGGTTCGACCGTGGCACGGTTAAGGCAATGAAATACCGTTGCACTTGGCACACCATTAACCTAATTCAATTTGCTATCTGTTTCATCGTATTGGGTATTTTAGGTACTAAAGCCGCGACACCGCTGAACAATGCCATAGGTACGGTTGCGAGTTTTGGTTACTTCGGATTCTTTATTGCGCTTTGGTTCTACAGTAAGAACGAAAAGACTAAGCCGGTTCCAGAGAGGGTATCAGGATAATGAAAAAGCTTATTTTAACATTATTAGCGTTAATCCCTATGCTGGCAACGGCGGCTGGACCTAGCTTGTCACTTGATTCTGCCAACAATGACCTGGCTGACAAGGAATCACTAAAGCGTGGCTTTAAAACCTATATCAACTATTGTTTGGGTTGCCACACCTTGAAATATCAAAGGTATAACCGCACCTTTGCCGACCTTGGTATCAGCGAAGAGGAAGGCAAGGCAGAGTGGATGTACACGGGTGAGAAAGTGGGCGATCACATTACCAATACCATGCCGGCGAAAGAATCGGCGAAATGGTTCGGTAGCGCGCCACCGGATTTAACGCTTGAAGCTCGTTTACGCAGCCCGGATTGGATCTATACTTATCTGCGTTCTTTTTATGTAGATGAAAAACGTCCGTTTGGCACCAACAACAAGATCTTTAAAGACGTTGGTATGCCACACGTACTGCAAGGCTTGCAGGGTGTTCGTACCATGGACGAAAACGGCAACTTGAGCGAAGCCAAAGGTGGCAGTTTGAACGAGCAGGAATATGATGCGCTGGTTCGTGACTTGACTAACTTTTTGGAATATGTGGGTGAACCCAATAAACTTGAGCGTGAGCGCATGGGTTACTGGGTCATCGGCTTTTTAGTTATCTTCTTTATTATTTCTTATTTCCTTAAGAAAGAATATTGGCGAGATGTACACTAATCTTTGATATTATTAAAGATTAGATAAAGGATTTTTGGGGGCACTCTTACCTTTTAGGTAAGTGCCCCTTTGTTAGTTTTTATTAGTTTAGATTTTTGGAGGCAATATGGCCGTAGCTGCAAACAAGCGCTCTGTTATGACCCTATATTCACATGCAGATGATATGTACAGTCATCAAACACGCATTGTACTGGCAGAGAAAGGCGTTGGTGTAGATATCCATTTGGTAGACTTGGCTAATTTGCCGGAAGATTTATTGGACCTGAACCCCTATGGCACGGTACCGACGCTAATCGATCGTGAATTGGCCCTGTACGAAGCCAAGATCATTATCGAGTACTTGGATGAGCGCTTTCCTCACCCACCATTGATGCCGGTATATCCAGTGTCTCGTGGCCGTAGCCGCTTAATGATGCATCGCATTGAAAACGACTGGTACTCTTTGGCGCACACCATTTTAAATGGCCCTGCCGAAGAAGCGGAAAAGGCGCGTCAGGAATTAAAGGAAAGCCTGTTGAGTGTGGCGCCTATCCTGAATGAAGCCCCTTACTTTATGAGTGAAGAGTTCAGCCTGGTTGATTGCTACCTGGCGCCGCTATTGTGGCGTTTACCTGTATTGGGCATAGAGTTGGCCGGTCAGGGCGCGAAAGAGCTTAAATCTTACATGCTGAAGCTGTTTGAACGTGAGTCTTTCCAGGCATCACTGACGGAAGCCGAACGTGAACTACGTTTCGGTAGCGCGGTGTAATGACCATAGAAATGACGTCAAATAAGCCCTACCTGGTTAGGGCTTTTTACGACTGGATTTCGGACAATCAGCTGACTCCCTACATAGTGGTTGATGTCAGTGTTTATGGCGTGATTGTGCCCATGGCCTATGTTAATGACGGTCAAATTGTCCTGAATGTTTCTGGGGCAGCCGTAGGCTCTATTTCCCTGGCGGGTGATACCCTTGAGTTTAGTGCCCGCTTTGGCGGCAAGCTTGAGCATATCATAGTGCCCTATGCGGCAATCGCGGCGATTTACGCCAAGGAAAATGGCGTGGGTACGGCATTGGAAGTCGAGCAGGTAGAAGCGCCTGAACAGCAGGAAGCGGCTCCTGAAGATACTGCCAGCCCGATAGGCCTGGCGAGCGTTAGCGATACCGATGGCGATAAGCCAAAAGAGACAAAAGCTAAGGGCAAGGGGAAACCCGGCTTAAAGGTGGTAAAATAATACCAATTTACTTAATAAATAGACTATTGAGTGAAGGTTAAAAGGCAAGCTTGGCTTGCCTTTCTTATTTTTAGACTCTTAAATTTTACTGAATTTCAAACATCTTATAGACGCGGTTTACACCGCTTAAGTTCCTTGCCACTTCTACGGCGGCATTGGCATCTTGCTGTTTGACCAGGCCCATCAAGAATACTTCACCATTTTCCGTCACTACCTTAACATTGGTGGCATCCAGGTTATCGGCCGCAAACAGTGCCGTTTTAACCTTTGAAGTTAGCCAGACATCATTGGTCCGGGTGGCAATCGAGGTGGTATTCCCGATGCGGATCTGGTTGTGCAGCTGCACTATGCCATCTACTTGGTTCAGGGTTTTTATCGCCAAATCCCTTAAATAGGTATTCGGGGCCTGGCCAACCACCAGGACACTGCCGTTGACGCTGACCACTTGCAGGTTGGTATTATCCGACAAGGACTCGTGCTCGGCCAACCTGGCATGGGCCTTTATCTCTATGGACTGATCATCAATCAGGTTACCGATAGAGCGTTTGTCTGTTGCTATACTGGCGCCTGCGGCAACACCAACCGCTGTTGCGGCAACACAGCCTTGTAAGGCCACTACGGATGCTATGATAAATGCCAGCTTGGCCTGTTTCATGGCTAGCCCTCCGCCTGAGGAAACAAGCTGGTATCTATGATGTCGCACAGGCAGTGTATTACCAGCAAATGCACTTCCTGAATGCGTGCGGTGCGAGAGGCGGGTACGCGGATCTCGACATCATTTTCACCCAGTAAGCCAGCGATATCGCCGCCGTCCCGTCCGGTTAAGGCGATAATCGGCATATCACGGGCAACCGCGGCTTCTATGGCCTTGATAACATTGCTGGAGTTACCACTGGTAGAGATGGCTAGCAGCACATCGCCATTATTGCCCAGGGCCCTGACCTGCTTGGAGAAGACTTCATCATAGTGATAATCATTGGCGATAGACGTGATGGTCGAGCTGTCGGTTGTCAGCGCAATGGCGGGCAGGCTGGGGCGCTCTGTCTCATAACGGTTGAGTAATTCGGCGGAAAAATGCTGGGCGTCGCCGGCCGAGCCGCCATTGCCACAGGACAATATCTTGTGACCGCTCAACAATGCCTGCACCATTATCATACCCGCTTGCTCTATGGGAGCTGCCAATAAGTCGCTGGCGGCAATCTTGGTTTGAATGCTCTCGGTAAAATTACTTTTTATCCGCTCTAACATAAAAGAACTAACTCCATCGTTTTCTGGGTTCAGAAGGCATTTTTCAGCCAGGTAATTTTTGGGTGATTAATGTCGCCCTGTAAGGCCACGACATCGAATCTGCACTCGGTATTATATTCATTTAATCCTTGCTGTTGCAGATAAAATGCCGCGCATTGTCTAATTTTTTGCTGCTTTTGATAAGACACCATTTCACTAGAGTCGCCATACTTGGCACTTTTTCGATATTTGACTTCAACAAAGACACAGGTATTGCCTTCTCGCATGATGAGATCGATTTCACCCTGTCGGCTGTGAAAGTTCTTGGCCTGTAAGTGCAGGCCTTGGTTCGCCAGGTAACTGGCAGCACTTTCCTCTGTCTGCTGGCCAAGCTCTCTGGTGGTTTTTCTGCTAGTCCAGGGCAATTTCTTGTACTCTGTCTCGTCGGTATCGTCCCCATAGCAGGCTGCGCGTCAATACCTGGTTTTCATCCAGCCTCAGTGTGCCGGTTTGGCCGAAATGATGAACATAGGGCTTTTTCTGCATGGTGGGGATTTTTTCCACCAAGGCCAGGCTGTCATACCCCATGGCAAAAATTTTCTGTAAACTTTCACTGCGCTGTGGCCACATCTTTTGGGTCATTTGTACCAGGGCCTTATTTTGCTGCTGGCTGCTGAGGAGCCAGGGGATCTCGGTAAACACCAGCCCAGTCAAATCCCTACTGTCACTGGCATCGACTTGTGCACTATGGCTGCGAGAGCTGGCATAAATCGGGATCACCTCGGCAAAGGGGCTAATATTGACGTCTATATAGGGCTTCAACAAGCGGGAATCCTTAGGAGAGCCCACCAGGTAAATCATATCTATATCCCGCCGGTTGCGAGACTCTGTCTTTAGGGTTTGCTTGATGCGCCAATCCAGATCCTTAATGCGTTGTTGACTTAAGTCGACATCCAGGCTGGCCTTAAGTTCATTCTGCATCTTGTTTTCCTGGCTAAAATAGACGATTTCCGGTGTCTGTCCCGTTATTAACTGCCATTGCTCAACAAAGCTAGCCGCTATGCGCTTGCTGACCCTGTCTTGTGTGCTTAATACCATTGGATGCCGGTAATCTTTGCTGCTCAGCATTGTTGCCGCCTGTACGGCTTCATCTTCCGGGCGCATGGACAGGGCAGAGTGATGTGGAGCCAGAAAGCCATTTTCCGGTAGGTTCAGTAGCAGAGCAGGCACGGCCAGGCCCTGCTGGATAAAGGCTTCAACATTAGGTTTCAGCAATGGCCCAATCACATAATCAATGGCTTCTTGCTCGATAATGTCTTGTAAGCCGTCCCAGTCCAGCCGGTTTGCATCGATAAAGTGCAATGTCTTTTCTTGAGCATTTTGATAGGCGGCCAAGACCCCTTGTTGAGCGGCTTCACCTGCGACAGCCTGGTTACCGGATAGCGGCAGGATCACGGCAATATTATGGACGGGCTTATACTCCTCCGGTTGCTCGTTCAGCAAACTGTCGGCAATAAGCTGGCCAGGGTGGGTGGGGTGGTTACGCTGCCATTGCTTCAGATAGCGATTGACTTGCTCCATATTGGCGCCGAATTTATTGACATAGCCGAGCAACTGGCGCCAGCCCTTAAAGTGAGGAGGAGCCATGTTGGAAAGCTGTTTGATTTGCCATTGGGATAACTGACTCAGGCTTTGCCAAAGAAGCAATACATCATCATTATCGGCAAACGGGTTCATGGCAAACGCCCTTAACTGGGCATCTATCGCGGCAAGCGTTAAGTTACGGGCTTTTTGCACACCGGCGAGCAGTTGAAAATATTCCAGTGAATGGGCAAGAGATGATTCCTCACTCATTGTGTTGGCTAGCTCAAGCTGTTGTTGGGCCAGTTCGGTTTGCTCAAGGGCGAACAGGCTGCTGGCCTTGATCAGGGTCAGCCGATAAAGCAGACTACTGTCTTGTACCAGGGGACTGAGCTGATTCGCCAGCCAGAGCGCCTTGTGGAAACTTTGCTCCTGTAAATACCGGTCGCTGGCTTTTACCAGCACATCGAGCGCCTGGCTCCCTTGCAACTGTTTGGCTTGTGATAAGTATTGCTGCGCCGAAATAACGTCTTGGTCACTGACAAGCTCTTGTTCCACCTGTTTTTCGGTAGTGGTCACGCCTGGCGTTTTCTGCTGAGTGGCGCAGCTGGCCATCAGAGCTGCCAAAATAATGTAAATGAATGACTTTGGAAGAAATCTTTGAGAAAAATGACGCACCAGCGAATGATCCATGCCTAAGAGTATCGGCTTATAATAAACGCCATCAGCAATAGTCTCAATATCTCGCCGTAAATACTGCTAGCTAATTTGTATACAAGTAATACCAATTGAAATAATAAATTGACCAACTTAGAGCTTCATTAGCAAGCTTAGAACAAACAAAATTATTTAAACATAGTCGCTCTATATTTCATTAATTTTGTGAAGTTATCAGCTTGCTAATGAGCTCCCAAAGGGCGAGTTTAAAAGGCTTATACGCTGCGTTATTGACTTTGACAAGGGAATAACCATTCTCTGCAATCAATGCCTTGCCTCTAAGCCTTTTAACTCTCACTAAGTGATCAATTAATTAATTCACTTGGTATAATACAGGCGCAGTGTTGCCTTCAATAAATGCCGCTGGATAATCATCACTGCCATTGCTAAAATCAGCCCTGATAACCCTGCATTTTTCCATTATTTTTCAACCGATAGCCAAGCATAGTCGAGTTATTCTCTTTGGCTTTCCTGTTATTGTGTTAGGTGCAGCCAGTGATAAAGAACGGGATTTTAGCTATGACGCAAACACAAGTAGAAGCAGGACACCTATATATAGTTGCCACGCCTATCGGCAACCTGGCGGACATTAGCCAGCGGGCGCTTGATGTCTTGGCGCAGGTGGATGTGATTGCCTGTGAAGATACCCGGCATACCCAAAAACTTTTATCGGCTTTCTCCATCACCAATCGTACCATTTCCATGCATGATCATAATGAGCGCCAGCGCCAGGAGCAAATTTCCGACTGGCTTATGCAGGGAAAAAGTGTTGCCCTGGTGTCAGATGCAGGTACGCCACTGATCAGTGATCCCGGTTTTCATCTGGTGCGCTATTGCCGCCAACTGGGCCTGGGGGTGACACCTGTGCCCGGCCCCTGCGCCGCCATTGCCGCCTTGTCAGTGGCCGGTTTACCCACAGACAGGTTTGCCTTTGAGGGCTTCTTGCCGTCAAAATCCGGTGCCCGACAGGCAAGTTTACAGGCATTGGAGAATGAGCCTCGCACCCTGGTGTTTTATGATGCGCCGCGCCGTGCCATAGACACGGTTAAGGATATTGTTGAAGTACTGGGAGGCGATCGTTATGTAGTGATTGCCCGGGAGCTTACCAAAACCTTTGAAACCGTTCATTCAGATAGCGCGGATAACCTATTGGCCTGGCTGGAGCAGGATCCAAACCAGCTCAAGGGCGAAATGGTGCTGATTATTGAGGGGCACAAAGTTGATGCTAATGCCATACAACCGCAAATAATAGCAACCTTGAAGCTACTGCTGGAAGAATTAGCCCCTAAAAAGGCCTGTGCCATAGCGGCAAAAATTTATGGCGTTAAGAAAAATGCCCTGTATGACATCGCATTGTCACTGAAATAGGACTAGGCTCTAGGTAGGTGTCTAATTTTGCAGAACAAAATCTACTAAATGTTCCATTGTTGTCGTTTTTTATTTCGTCAGAAGGTGATTTTGTTCGCCTTGTGCGCTCTCATCTATTGCCTGGCGATATTAGATGCCTATGGCGGTACTTTTAAGATAGCGACACCAATAGCAGCCAAATCTGTCCCAGAAACAGAAAATTTGATTATCAGGGCCTATCAGCAATTGGGCATTGCCGCCGAAATCATCAGAATGCCGGCAAAACGCTCCCTGATAGAGGCCAGTAAGAATACTTGGGTGGACGCCGAACTGGCCAGAGTCGAGGCGGCACAGGGGATTTTAAATGACTATATCAAGGTCCCCTTTGCCTTGAGAACCTTCGATATCCTGGCATACAGCAATGATAAGCTTTTCTCGATAAGTTCCTGGGCCGGGCTAAGAGATTATAAAGTGGTTACCCTGCGAGGCCTGATTGGTATTACCCTGAAGTTAAAGCAACAGGGGATTCCTTACCATGATACCACCAATGTCGAGCAAATCTTTAAGATGCTGGAAAGTGGCAGGGCCGAGGTGGCATTATTACCTGGTGATTTTGGTGCAAAACCTGGGCAAGGCGTTATAGGTCGAGAGTTTGCCACGATAAGCAAGGTGGGTAGTATGGAGCTTTATCACTTTATTCATAAAAGGCATAGCGATTTGGTGCCCGACTTGACACAGGCACTCAAAAATTTACGCAGGCTCGCTACCGAAAAGGAAAAGCGGAAATAAAGCCTACAGCCAACCTTTTTGCCGGGCGATACGTGCGGCATCGATTGTCATGACTTTGATATGACAAATGTCATGAATTGAAATTAAGCAAGGAGATACTTGGTGAATATCCGGCTTTAGGGTAGAATGCGTAGCGAGTTGACCAGACAATCGCTGCCTGATGTATTTCAGGGGGAGGAAAGTCCGGGCTCCACAGAGCGGGGTGCCAGGTAACGCCTGGGCGGCGCGAGCCGACGACAAGTGCAGCAGAGAGAAAACCGCCGATGGCTGGCAACAGCACAGGTAAGGGTGAAAGGGTGCGGTAAGAGCGCACCGGGCCACTGGTAACAGCTGGCAGCAGGGTAAACTCCACCCGGAGCAAGACCAAATAGGGTTCCACTACTCATAGAAGTTAATGCGCGGCTCGCGTTGGAACCGGGTAGGTTGCTTGAGCTATAGAGCGATTTATAGCCTAGACGAATGATTGTCCTCGACAAAACCCGGCTTACCGGTCAACTCACTTATTCTATAAAACCTCGGTTATACGCCAGGGCTTTTCTTTTTATGGACAATGAATTGTCCACTCCACTCAAACTAAAAAGCGGGATATCGAAAGAGGATATGGACAGAATATTTGATCCTTTCTTTACCTCAACGTGCGCTGCCGAACAAATGGGATTGGGCTTAGCCATAGTAGATAACCTGGTTTTGGGAAAAATGTCCGGAGATATAAAAGTGACCAGTGAACTTGGTAAAGGCTCGTGTTTTTCTCTCTATTTACCTAGAGGCTGTTTATCTTTCGAGATTGTTTTTGCAGCAGTTTGTTGGCCATTTCTACGACGTTATCGCCTTTTTATGTAGAATTACTACACGACAAAGGCTCTGCCTTGTATAAATTGCCAACAAACGCTGCCTGAAAGGTTCGGCTAAAAGCATTTTATTCTTTGTTAAGCAGTATTTGCTTAGAATGACTAGGCTACACACTGCTCGCCGCGACTAAAACGCTTTTATCTCGAACAAAAATTAACCGCGAAAGATAAATAGCCTCTAGTTTGATGTCCTAAATGACATTTTTTATTTATTACTCTACAAATGTTTGCTTTTTGTCATTAAGCGTCTACTTTTAACTTTATAAAAGCTGTTAAAACAATAACGTATAGTTCAAATTACTACCAATAAGTTACTAAGGAATAGCATATGTTATGTCTCTTTAAAAACGTTAAGTGGGTAGTTGTATTAGGCCTGTTTGTTTCTAGCCTTCTAACCATTAATCAAGCCAATGCTGAAGTTGCTATAGTTGTACACCCGAGCAATGGTTCAAATTTTAATAAGTCCATAATCAAAAAAATCTTTCTTGGAAAGTCTAAGTCCTTTTCAAATGGCCGGGCCGCAATACTGCTCAGCGCCAGCCCTAAAGAGCCGGTAACGGAAGAGTTCAATAAAAAGGTAATAGGTAAGTCTAGTAACCAAGTAAATGCCTATTGGTCAAAAATGATATTTACCGGTAAGGGAACCCCTCCGCAAGAAATGGCATCAACCGATGAAATTATTTCCGCAATTTCTGCTAATCCTGATGCTATTGGCTATATCGACGCCTCGGCGGCAACCGGCGATGTGAAAGTCGTGGCAACTTTTTAGATAGGGGCTATATCATGAAAATCTTAATTATTATTTTTACTTCTTTATTAATTTTATCCTCGCTATCTGCAAAAGCTGAAATCAAGTTTAGTGGCTATGGTTCAATAATTGCGGGCAAAACTTTAGGGACGGTTGACGATCCCTTAAATCCCGGGCAAAAGCGAGATGAAATATTAACCGCCGATTTTTACGATGTCGGTCAATATACCAATGATATAACGTTTAATGCCGAATCAATATTTGCTCTCCAGGCTGTTATGGATTTAAGTGCTGATTTTAAAGTTACAGCCCAACTTGTCGCCAAAGGTGTAGACGACTTTGAGCCAGAATTTGATTGGTATTATTTAACCTATCAGGCAAGCGATAACTTGACGTTAATGGCCGGTCGCAGAAATATACCCATGTATTACTTTTCTGAATTTTCGGAAGTGGGATACGCGTATCCGTGGATGAGGCCGCCCTCTAACCTATATTGGTGGCAAATCACTCAGTTTAATGGATTCCATGCCATGTATAACTTTGACTGGGGAGACTATTCAAATACTGTTACTGCATTTTATGGTAATGAATACTCTGACGATAATGTTGAGATGCTTTATTACGATAAACTGTATGGTGGTACAGCTAGAACGGTAAACGAAATATGGACAGACATTGCGGGGGTGAACTGGAATATATCTGGAGACAATTTTGATTTACGATTTGTTTATTTTCAAAATGATCGTGACAGGGAAACTATTCAGCAAGATGGGAGTATTGATCCTTTTACCCCCTTTTCTCAAACTTTTATGGGGGTAGGGGGCAGTGTAGATATACAAAGCTTTACTATATTGTTTGATTGGAATTTTGTTGATTATGATGATGACCGAGGAACAGAGTTTCCTACTTATTTAGTCTCGTTGGTATATAACATTGGTGATTATCAACCCTATATTGTTTATTCGAAAGCTGATCATGAACGGACAAAAGTGCCGACGGAAGATTTGGAAGAGCATTATATAATGGGCTATGGTTTACGTTATAACTTTCTTCCTAATGCCTCATTCAAAATTCAATATGACCATTTCGTCGATCAGGGACATGAGCCTACTGGTTGGGCTTATCATGGTGACTCCGATACAATCGCTTTAGGAGTTGATTTTGTGTTCTAGCTGTTCTACATATTAAGACTTGTAAGAAGGGGGAATATCATGTTATTCCCCCTTTTTCCTTTTATATATAGATGCTAGTACTTTCTTATCGCTGTAACTTGAAGTTAGTGTCTTGCTGCGTATTGCGCTCAGTGCTGAATTATCTATGAGACGATCATATCAGCCTCTAATTAGGTGGCCAAATTTGTTATACCACTACATAATGGGCAATATTAATTTAAGCACCTTAACATAGAATAATAGTTAATTATGGATTCAATACCTAAGCTATTTAGTCAATTTAAGCATGAGTTTTTTCATCAACATGAGGCTAGCTCATTTCAATTTTCGTATTTTTCCTGGCTAGTTATCATTATGTTTTGGTTATCGCTTACAGTCATTACTGGTATTCATTGCTTTGTTTATACATTGTTATTTAGTAGTAAAACGGTGAGTTGGATAAGTGCCGTGCAATGGGCTGCTATTCGTTGGTGTCCGTGGATCATAATCACTCCCTTGCTAGTGAAGTATGCTCATCGGCTAAATGAACATCAGTGGCAAACAAAGTTGTCTTTAAAAATATTGCTGGGATTGGCTTTTACTTGGTGTCTAGGCTTGGCGCTGTTGATAGCCTTCTATCATGTGGTAACCGCTGACGAGATTCTTCAACTGGCTCCTGCTATTTATTTTACCGTGATGAAAGAAGTACCATTATCTGTTTTGATTATTATCAGTTTTTTTTATGGCTGGCGTTATATGGTTGCAAATCAAACGGAGAAGATTACCACAGAAAATTCCCCTTTAATTGTGGAGTCTCGCACTGGTAAGCAATGTTTAGATATCGCCAATTTAGAGTACATATCGGCTTCAGGGAACTATGTAAATTTCTATATGATTGACGGAGAGCATTTTTTACACCGGGCGACCATGAAAGAAACCATGAGCTTGCTTGGAGAAGAACAATTTATCAGAATTCATCGCTCACATATAGTTAATCGAAAAGCCATTAAGCAAGTTTCCTCGGGCAGTCATGGTGAGCTCAAATTAATGATGGCAAGTGGTCAAAATGCTACCGTGAGTCGGCATTATGCCAAACAGCTTCGTGCCCAGTACAATGGCTCGCTACAAGAGGCATTATTGCGGTCATCCTAGCCACTGTAACTTGTCACAAATCATATCCAGCTTATCACATTTCTCTTCTTTATCCCTTTCTGGCTGATTAGCCTAAGAGCTCCTCTTTAAACATCTCATTTATTGAGGCTGTTAATGAGAAGCTGTTAGGTGTTTTGAATTTTATATAAGGAAAGGATATGAAATGGTTGATACTGCTTTGCATATGTTTTTTGCCACTTAGTACGTCAGTTTATGCGGATCAGAAACAAAAAATAGTTTTTGTTCATGGTGCCTGGGGGGGAGGCTGGGATTATAGAAACCTTGAGCGCATGCTTGAAGAAAAAGGGCATTATGTCCACAGGATCACTTTAACGGGCCAAGGTGAACGTTCTCATTTAATAAGTCGTGACATCAACTTGGATACTCATATCATGGACGTGATTAATGTTATTGACTTCGATGAGCTATCTAATGTGACGTTGGTGGGCCATAGTTATGGTGGTATGGTGATCACCGGAGTTGTGGACAGGATCCCTGAAAGAATAAAGCACTTGGTATATGTTGATGCTTTTGTTCCCCTGGATGGAGAGGCGGCCATTGACTTTTACCCGCAGGAACGAAAACAAGAGTTTCTTAGATTGGCAACAAATAAAGGCAATGGTATTAGTATTCCTCCTTTCTGGCCAAACTGGCAGGAAAGTAAAGATGTCCCTCACCCCTTAGGAACCTACCTTCAGCCCATTACACTTAATCATAAGAAACCACCTGCAATTGATACTACCTACATATTGACCATAGACCAAGGAGCCAGTGAAGACAGATTCAGCCGATTTGCACAGCGTGCAAAAGAGTTTGGCTGGCAATATAGGGAATGGATAACAGGGCACAATGCACAGCGTAGTGTTCCCGGTAAGTATGTGGCTTTTCTCGATAGTTTAAGTCATTAAGTTAAGGAGGAACCATGATCAAATTTCGCGTTAATCAGGTTTACGTGCAAGCATCGGATAGTGATGCAGACATGCCTCTATTGTGGTTCTTACGTGACCATCAAGGTTTAAAGGGCACGAAATATGGCTGTGGTATCGGTCAATGTGGGGCCTGCACTGTACACCTTGATGGGCAGGCAATTCGCTCTTGCTCAACGCCACTTGAATCGGTACATGAGAAAGATATTACTACGATTGAAGGCCTTGCTGGTGATAAGCCATTGCACCCTGTCCAGCAGGCCTGGGTAGAAGTGGATGTTCCTCAATGTGGTTACTGCCAGGCAGGTCAAATTATGGCTGCCGCAGCCCTGCTAGAAGATACTAAGGAGCCAACAGATAGTGATATAGAAAGCCGGATGACCAATTTATGCCGCTGTGGCATGTATCAGCGGATAAAAAAGGCAATCAAATTAGCTGCAAGGTTAAAAAATCAATTGCCGGAGAAAGCAAATGAAACGTAGAGACTTTCTAAAAGTCAGCTGTATAGCGGGCGGCGGCATGTTGCTGTCTCTCTCCTGTCCTGTGATCCTGGCAAAAAGCGTTACTAAAGAGCAGGTTGCCATGTTGACTTCGGTTATTCAAATAAGTGAAGACGATAAGGTCACCATATTTGTTTATAAGCAGGAAATGGGACAGGGATCAACGACAGGAATTGCCATGATTGGAGCTGAAGAGCTAGATGCCAATTGGCAAAATGTTGATATCAGGATTCTAGATTTTGATAAGTCGATAGAAGGGTATGAAAAAGACTGGGGACGCTTTGGTACGGGAGGCAGTACGGCTATTGAAGGGGAGTGGCAGCTCATGCGTAAGGCTGGCGCTACGGCTAGGACGATGTTACTCATGGCTGCTGCGGCTCGATGGCGAGTCCCAGTATCAGACTGTTCAACGGACAACGGCTTTGTGATCAATGCTCGCAGTGGCGATAAATTATCGTATGGTCAATTAGCTATGGATGCGGCAAGTTTTGACGTACCGAACATATCCCAGTTTAAGAATACAACAGAGCATAAAATCATAGGCAAGCCGGTTCCGAGCTTAAAAACCAAGAAAGTGGTCAAGGGTAGCCTAAAGTATTCCATCGACGAAGAGGTTGACGGCATGCTACATGCGTCCATTGTGCGATCGCCGGTTATTGGAGGTCAGTTGCTTTCTTTTGACGCTAGCGACGCAATCGCCGTGGACGGTATTATCGATGTTTTTCCATTAAAACCGATAAAGCGAAATGAATTGTTTGATAAGGGAGTCCGTGGCGGCATCGTGCTACTGGGAACTTCAACATGGGCATGCATTAAAGCGAGAAGGCTGCTAAGGGTGAAATGGGATAATGGCGCAAATGGCCCTCGACAATGTAAAGAGCAGTTTGCTGAATTTGACAAGCTAAAAGACCGCACTGTGAAACCGAGACAGCATGCGGGACATGCTGACAAAGGCTTTGAACGGGCAAAAAAAGTAATTACCGCTGAATATTCAAATCCTTATATGGCACATGGCTTAATGGAACCTTTGACCGCGATAGCGGACTTTTCTAACGGACGGCAATTAGAGGTATGGGCGGGATCACAAGACCCTTTGCATGTCTCCAAATATCTGGCTGACGTATTAAATATAGATAAAAAGAACATAGTCTTTCATACCTACCATATGGGAGGCGGTTACGGTCGGCGCTATTTTGTCGACTATGTGATGGAAGCTGCACTGATCTCCAAACTTGTGAAGAAACCGGTGAAGCTGACCTGGACAAGAGAAGACGAGATTCAGTTTGGTGCCTACCACCCAATGAGAAAAGATTACTACCAGTGTGCTTTGGATGACGACGATAATATAGACTCCTTAAGGCTCCTGTCCGTTAGTTGTCATGAATGGGGAGGAGGAGAAATGAGTTATTTATATGGCTTTAACAACCTGCATGTTGCCAGTCATTATTATGATGACTCCATCCTACAATGTGGCTCCTGGCGTAGTGTCGTTATGCATCAAGATACATTTTCACGAGAAGTGTTTATTGATGAAATCGCACATACAGTCGGCCAGGATCCGTTACAGTATCGTTTACAACAAAGCAAAAGGCCAGGGCCCAACGACTATTACAATTCCCATAGTCCGAAAATTATTGAGCAGCAGGAAAGCTTGAAACAACTGCATGTAAAGGTACTGCAAGCCGCGGCAGATTTATCTGGCTGGACCAAGCCAAGGCATGACACCATAGGTATGGGGGTGGCCATTAATGCCTACCATGATAAAAGCTTTTGTGCCCAGGTTGTCGAAGTAGAGTTAATTGGCAGGGCCATCCAAGTGAATAAAGTTTATGTTGTCGCCGATATTGGTATGGTGGTTAACCCCAACCTTGTTAAAGGGCAAATAGAAGGGAGCATTCTCTGGGGACTGACACCTGCATTATATGGGGGAGTTGAAGCAAAAAATGGTGCGGTAAGGCAAAGTAACTTTCATGATATGCCGCTGACTAAAATGCATGAGTCGCCTGAAATTATTATCCAATTAGTAAATTTTCATGATAGAGGGCCATCAGGTGCTGGTGAATTTGCTGTTCCGCCTGTTGCCCCTGCCATATCAAATGCGATATTTAACCTGACAGGAGTAAGAAAAAGAGAACTGAAAGAACTTACATATATAAATGGTGAGAGGAGAGAAAATTAGTTAATGAAAGGGCTAGTAATTGTTTGCCAGGTTTCGTTAATATCTCAGATTCACAAGCAATATTAGCCTTTTGTTGGAGCATTAAAGTACTTAGGAAGTCATATTATGGAAGCATTGAAAAAGTACCCAATATCCTTGTATGAAGTATTCAAGGCAAGCCAGGTGGTATCACGTCACATAAAGCCTTCAGCTTTGGTTAAATATGAAGAACTGTCTCAATTACTGGGCTTTAATGCCTATGTTAAGCATGAGAATCAAAACATAACGGGAAGTTTTAAAATACGTGGTGGCATTAACCTAATGTCACACATTAAAGAGTCCGGGGTGAAAGGCGTCGTCACCTTTTCTACCGGTAATCATGGTTTATCTGTCGCAACTTCGGCAAAGTTATTTGGTATACCGGCCATTGTAGTGGTGCCAGAAGGAGCGAACCCAGTAAAGGTCAAACTCATAAAAGATGCAGGAGCACAAGTTGTCGAAGCGGGCAGGAATTTTGATGAATCTTCCTTGGTTGTTGCCGACATCAGCAACACGAAAAAGTACTATTATGTTCATCCTGCAAACGAGCCTCATATCATCAATGGTGTTGGCACTGAATTTTTGGAAATCATGACTGAACTGCCAGATATAGATGCGGTCATTTTACCCTTGGGCGGTGGCAGTGAAGTGGCATCAGCAGTCACCACTTTAAAGCAGATAAAACCTGAGATTGATATCTACGCAGTTCAAGCAGAATTATCATGTGCAGCTTATCATTCATGGAAGCAAGGCAAAATATTGAAAAGTGCAAATAAAACATTTGCCGGAGGTTTTGCAACGGGAACCGCCTATGAAACAACATTTAATATTTATAAAGAGTCACTGACTGACTTTATTCTTCTGTCAGAAAACGAAATATTGCGAGGCATTGCACTGGCGGCTTACCATACAAAAAATTTGGTTGAAGGGGCCGGGGGCGCCAGCCTTATGGCGGCATGGAAGCTAAGAGAGCAATTAGCCGGTAAAAATGTGGTGCTTCAGTTTAGCGGCTCTAATGCCTCTCCCGCAGAATTGAAAAAAGCCTATGAGCTATCAAGTTTTGTTAATGGAGAGGTCATTTAAGGTTTTTTAGTTGTAAGTTAACTTACCTGTCAGCTCACCTGTCATCTCACAAATTTTAGTAACCGCTTGACTAGCATGAGAAAAGTCGAGCGGATTGCTAAAATCTTTTAATATCAAACCATTATCTTCGAAAAATGGTACAAAGCTTCAAATCTTAAACTCTTAAATTTAGCTTATCATTTTTAGCCCAAACGCACCTTAACACTACATAAGAATTTCTCTAAGGAATTGATTTAGGCTTTTATTTTTGCCTGATAAACTTATCTCATTAATTTCAAATTTATAAATACGGCGGCGTCAAAATGATTCAAATTCTGGTACGCGGTTGTTAACTGTTGACCTGCTTGAGTGAGCAAGGTGCAGGTAGTTTCTGGTTTTAAATACTTATATCTGAGAAAGCAAACTTATTACTTGAGAATAAAAGTACCCAATGCCCTGGTTCGAGGGAACTTAGGGTATGTTTGAGCAATTCAAGAATAGTCAAAAATTGTCTAGGGGAGTCTGGGCATTCCATTCCACATTATCAAAGTGTCCTGTTTAATCATTGCAGATCGAACACCTTACGTTGACAGAGTTCGATAAAGCCTGAAAGACTTTTGTGAGCCAGAAGTTGACCAAATTGTTAAAGCATTGCTTGATAACGGCGAGCAAATTTGGCATATGAATGCGACAAACGAAGCTCATGTTTATCGCAAAGAAAAGCCTTGGTGTGGGATGTTGGTTGATGCCTCATATTATGAAATATCACAATAAAAAAGAACTAAGAAATATACAATTGTAAAATCACAAATTCCATTTTCGAAATCGCAAAAATCCACAAGCCACAAAAACGAATAATTAAGTAAAAACAACTTGTTAGCTGTTGGCCTGTTTGTTGATTATATCTAGCTCAATAAATAGTTAATTGAGTTGGGTTATGGATATCAAACGCACTAAACCGAAATTTCACTATAAAAAATGGCTTATTGCTGGGGGAGTGGTCACACTCATTTTGATTGTATGGCAGCTAAGTCAGCCAGTCGCCGCAGCCAAAATAAAGGCAAGTGATGTTTGGCTGGGTCAGGTTCAACGAGGTGATTTAATTGCCGAAGTGGAAGGATTTGGCACCTTGCAATCTAAATATCAAAGGTTATTAACGGCTGAAGTACAGGCAACAGTAGAAGAAATTATCCTTAAACCAGGTGCTGACGTAAAAGCCAATGATGTCATATTGCGTTTGGTTAATCCTGATTTAGCGCAGCAACTGAATAACCAAAAAATAGAAGTTGAACGCCAACGAGCCAATTTGCGCCAAACTCAATTAAATCAAAAGCGTGAGGTGCTTGCATTAGAAGCTCAACTTGCCAGCCTTAATGCACAATATAAAGCCGCAAAACTAAAGTTAGAAGCCGAATCCAAACTCGCAGAACGAGGCATTGTCTCGCAACTTGATATTAAACGCTCTCAACTAGATATGGAGCAATATGAGCAGCGTTTTGAAATTGAGCAGCGTCGAATGGCACAGCTAAAACTGGTTCATACTGAAGCGGTAAAAATTCAACAAGAACTCATTAAACAGCATGTGGGAGAGTTAGCTACAATTCAACGCCACTTTGACAACTTAACCGTAAGAGCGGGTAATGCGGGGGTGTTACAACGCTTACCGGTTGAATTGGGTCAAAGCGTATCAGCCGGCAGTCAGTTGGCATTAATTGGTAGTGTTAATGAGCTTGTCGCGCTAGTAGATATTTCTCAGTCTCAAATTAGTAATGTCAGCAAAGGTCAGGCGGTCACGGTAAAAGTTAGAAATAACAACTTAGTCGGAGAAGTGTTGCGCATTGATCCAGAAGTGACCAACGGCACGGTATCAGTGGAAGTTGCCTTAAATGGTGAAATACCGCCGAGTGCTCGACCCGAAATGAATATTGAAGCACGTATCAATACCGGCACCTTATCCAATACGCTTTATATCGAACGACCCATAAATTCCCGTGCTAACACCAGCGCTGAATTATTTGTTGTAAATAGCCAGCTACAAAGTGCACAAAAACTGCCAATCCAGCTTGGTGTGCAAGCGGGAAAATATATTCAAATTGTTGCTGGGGTTAAGGAGTCTGACCAAATCATTCTGTCAGACACTTCACATTGGCAACAGTACCAGTCTATTATGCTCACTCAATAAGGAAAGTAAGTATGTCTAATCAAGCAAATCAAGCTGTCATTCAAATGACCGATATCACTAGAGTATTTATTACCGAAGAAATGGAAACGCATGCGCTTCGTGGTATTAATTTAACCATTAATCAAGGCGATTATGTTTCTATCTCTGGCCCTTCAGGTTGCGGTAAATCAAGCCTGTTGTCTATTTTGGGCCTACTCGATACGCCAACGACAGGTCAGTATTTTATTGATGGTGTTGATGTCAGTAACTTAGCTATCAATCAACAAGCTGAAATTCGTAACGAAAAAATTGGTTTTATCTTTCAGGCGTTTAACTTAATAGATCAACTGTCCGTTTATGACAATGTTGCTTTACCTTTGACCTATCGTGAGCCGGCAATGTCAAAACAGGAAATTGAGCAAAGGGTGATGAAGAGTTTAGAAGTTGTGCAAATGGGTCATCGTACATCACACAAGCCAAACCAACTTTCTGGTGGTCAACAACAACGCATTGCTATTGCCAGAGCTTTAGTAGGTAACCCTTCGGTATTATTGGTGGACGAACCAACGGGTAACCTGGATTCCAAAAATGGTGATGCAGTAATGGAAATGCTAGCAGAGCTTAACCAAAACGGCACCACAATCTGTATGGTGACACATGATCCAAGATACGCCAACATGGCGAAGCAACAACTGCATTTGTTAGACGGTAAAATATTAACAGAGCAAGTATTGCAGGAGGCAGTATGAGCCGTTTAATGACCGAGTTAAAACAGGCCATTTGGAGCTTGTCTGCAAAACTGCAATTTAGCGCTACGGTAATTATTACCCTGGCGCTAACCATGGGGATGTTAATTGCGGTATTCAATCTAAATTACTTGCTTATGGCGAAGCCATTACCTTATCCAGATGAAAACAGGCTAGTGACGGTTTGGGTAGAAACTCATCATATTCCATCTGGCCGATATAGCGATTACAACACGCCAATGGGGCTAACTGAGCTTTACAAGCAGCAAGACGTATTGGAGTCTCAGGGCTTGCTTTATCAAGGTCAAGGCTTGTTAACCAATCATCCTGAGCAGCCAAATTTATCGGTTGGTTACATCAGTCATGAGTATTTAACCCTACTAGGGGCTGAGTATGTTCAGGGACAGGGCTTTGAAGTACCAAACAACATTGATGACAAAATACCGCAAGTGGTTATTAGTTATGATGCTTGGGTTAAATGGTTTAATAAGGCCAATGATGTTATAGGGAAAGTCGCGCAAATTGGTGATATTCAGTTCAAAATTATCGGTGTTTTATCTGAAGGCTTTGTTGAATTTCGTCGCCGACCTGAGTTAGACAGCCCTCAAATTTGGTTGCCTTGGAGTTATCTACCACTTGATATGACTGGCTGGAATAACTCATTTAGTAACTTGGGCGCAGTAGCCAAAGTGCCTGCCAACAAAACCATCACAGAAGTAGAAGCGAATTTATCTACTGTTTTGCAAGCTCATTTTGACAAAGATGTTGCTGATCAAAGCTACTTTAGAGATACAAATGTTGCGATTAAAACGACACCGTTAAAAGAAAAAATCATTGGCGACAATAAAACAATCGGTTACTTACTCTTTGCTGCTGCAATGGCACTGCTGTTAATTGCTTGTGCCAATATCGTCAATTTGTTCCTATCTCGCGCTATTGAAAAAAGCCGCACCTTGGCTATTCAAGCAGCAGTAGGTGCTAAGCCTAAGCATATTTTTACCAGTATGTTTGCAGAAAGTTTGCTATTAACCTCTGTTGCTATGCTACTTGGTTTAATTGTCTGTGCCTGGTGTTTTGAGTTGCTACGAGGCTTAGCTGAGAACCAATTACCACGACTATCAGAGCTGAGTATCGATGGGGTTACCATCTCGTTTTCAATTGTGTTATCGGTATTATTGGCTTTACTGTTTAGTTTTCTATCAACACGGGTACTTAATTACAAAGAGTTAAAACAACAATTGCAAAGCAGTGGTAAAGGCAGTGGTTTGCAAATTAGTGCAACCAGTCGAAACAGTTTAGTGATTGCGCAAGTGGCATTAACCAGTTTAATGCTGGTGGCGACATCAATGTTAATTGATAAATCAATGCAGACTATTCAGCACCCTGTCGGCTTTAGCAACAAAGAGGTGCTTACCTTTGAACTGGAATTAGGCAATAAATACTCAGGTTCAGATGAAATCAAAGCATTATTAAACAATATTGGCGCCGAACTTAAACAATTGCCACAAGTTGAAGATGTTGCCAGAGCTGTCTTAACTCCAATTCGTGTGGGTAATTTCGCCATGGCATTACGTGATGAAAATGAAAATGATATCGGTGCCTTTCAAATTAACCGAGTTGACAGCAACTACTTTGATTTAATTGGCTTACCATTAAAACAGGGCAAAACCTTTCAACAGTTTTCTGATGATGCTGAGAATAGAGTGTTTGAAATTATTTTAAGCGAAAGTGCAGCCAGAAATATGTTCGGTACTACTGATGTAGTCGGCAGAAACTTAAAGTCAGCCGGCAATACGCCGTTGAAAGTTATTGGTGTTGTTGGCGATATTTTTAACCCCTACAAATCCAATGAAAGCAAAGGTATAAAGATTTATCTTAATTTTTCTCCTTGGAAAGTGCGCATGATGGTTAAGCCAACAGGTAATGCGCAATTAACAAGACAACAACTAAATAGTGCCATTGCTAATGTTGCGCCAGGTGTAGTGGTAAAAGATCTGACTTCACTGGAAGGTATTTATCAAAACCTGTTGTTTAAACACAAATTAATCGCCTGGTTTGTCTTTGGCTTAAGTGTTCTGGCCATAGTGTTAGCGGGTGCTGGAATTTATGGGGTACTAAGCTACTCAACACAAATGCGGCGTTATGAGTTAGGGGTGAGAATGTCACTTGGTGCCAAGACGCATACGGTGATCAAAATGGTGATGAAAGACAATATTGTGCCAATTGCCATCGGTATTGTTGCCAGCCTGATTATTGGCACCTTGATTTATGTTTTTGCTCGCCAACATATTGAAGGTCTATTGCAACCTGAATTACTATCAGTGTCTGCTGCAACAGGTATTATGGTATTAGTTGCCATGCTCGCTTGTTATGTGCCGGTGAGAAATATAGTGGCAAGCGATCCTATAAAAGCCCTGAGATACGAATAGATGGAAAATATTTTAATCATTGATGATGATAGAGATGTGCGCATGAGCGCACATTTCTTACTCTCACGTCATGGTTACCAAGTACAAGAAGTTGACCACCCAAGTTTGGCGATAAGTCATATTCAGCAACAGCCAACGGATTTAATCATGCTGGATATGAACTTTAAATACGACACCACTTCTGGCCAGGAAGGCTTGGCATTTCTTAAAAATCTTGCCGAGCAGGGCAATGACATACCCGTGATCATAATGACTGCCTGGCCAACGGTTGGTTTAGCGGTTGAGGCAATGAAGTTAGGTGCCAGAGACTTTGTTGAAAAGCCGTGGGACAACACCAGGCTGCTGCAAGTGCTTAAACAGCAGCTAGCGTTAGGTAAATTAACACAAAAGAACCGCAGGCTTGATCAGCACAACAAAGATCTGCAGCAAACGAGCGAATTAGTTTGGCAGTCTGATGCCATGGCAATATTGTTTGAACAGTTAGATAGAGTTGCCCAGACCGATGCCACCATCTTGCTTACCGGTGAAAATGGCACTGGTAAAAGTAGCATCGCCCAATATATTCACAACCATTCATTACGTAGCGATGAGAGTTTTGTATCGGTGAATATGGGTGCTATACCAGAGAGCTTGTTCGAAAGTGAGTTATTTGGTCACACCAAAGGTGCATTTACCGATGCTAAAGAAGAGCGGATCGGTCGTTTTGAGTTAGCAGAGCAAGGCACGCTGTTTTTAGATGAAATCGGTGCGATTCCACTTTCTCAGCAAACCAAGTTATTACGTGTATTAGAAACAGGTGAATATGAAAGAGTTGGCTCCAGCAAAACCCAGTTAGCTAATGTCAGGCTTATCAGTGCCAGCAATACCAACTTCTCACAACGTATTGTCGACAATGACTTTCGCCAGGATCTCTATTACCGCTTGAATACCGTCGAGATCCGAGTACCAAGTTTAAGCGAGCGGCGTAATGACATTATTCCTTTAGCTGAACATTTCGTGCGTAAGCATGGAAAAAAATACGGTAAACCTGAATTGCAACTTGCTGATAATGCACATAGTGCATTGATTACCTATAGCTGGCCGGGAAATATCCGGGAGCTCAGTCATATTATTGAGCGAGCGGTTTTATTTACTAAAACGGGTACTATTACTTCGCAAAACTTACCTTTAACTTCCAAGCCAATGAGCAGTGAAATGCCTCTGATGTCGCTGGAACAAGCGGAAATTAGTTTGATAAAACAAGCGCTAACACAAGCAAATGGCAATACTTCAGAAGCAGCACAATTGTTAGATATCAGTATAAGTGCCATGTATCGAAGAATAGAAAAGCATGACATCAAAGCTAAATAGCTCATTAGAAAATAAGTTAAAAATGCTTTTTACGAGTATTGGCCTAACAGGGCTGGTACTTATCTTTGCGCTATTTCATGCCTATCAGTTTTCTAGCTTGGTTATTGTTAGCTTATTAGTCATTGTTGTACCGTTTTACTGTGTCTTGGCAAGAAAGCTCTATCAGCAGCTGATTTCACCTTTTTATCGCATGACCAATATTGTTGAAGCAATACGGTTAGAAGACTACAGTCTGCGGGCACATAGCGGTTTTTCCGAAGGTGTTGTAAAGCAGCTTCAACTGGAAATTAATCAACTGAGTGAAAACTTACAGCAACGTAAAGCTCGCTACGACCAGCATGTATTCCTAATTTATCGCTTAATTGAACAGCTAAATACACCTATCTTGGTATTTGACCACAGGCTTAGACTTAATTATGCCAACGCCGCATTTAGCGAATATTCAGGTCAACCCTGGCAGGCGCAAAAGGGACAAGACTGCACCGAGTTAGGTTTTGAAAAGGACCAGGCCAACAATTGGCAATTCATTAATAAACAACAGCAAAATTGGCAATTACGGCAAAGTCAGTTTCAGGACGGAGACCATCTCTACCATTTAGTGATCATGACCAATATCACTAAAGAGCTTCGTCAAACACAGCAACTATCATGGCAACAAATTATTCGCGTACTCAGTCATGAAATTCGCAACTCACTAACGCCTATTCGCTCATTATCTCAGACGTTGATTGATGAAGTACGTGCAGGTAGAGAGCCGTTATCTCCACCAGCATTACAAGCACTAGAAACCATTGCCGAGCGTGGGGGCTCACTACAAGATTTTGTCAAACAATATGCTAATTTAGGTCAAGAAATAACACTGAGTAAGAGCAAAATAAAGGTAACAGACTTGTTTAACAAGGTAAGCGCATTGTTTCCTGAATCCAAGCTTAAAGTCGCTAGTAACTATCAAAATGCTACGCTGTTTGCAGACAAAATATTATTAGAACAGGTACTGATAAACTTAGTAAAAAATGCCATTGAGGCATCAAATACTGACAGTGAAACTCAACTGTGCTTTGAACAAACTAATGGTAAAAATATCATTCGCGTTATTGATAACGGTAGCGGTATTATCAACCCAGAAAATTTATTTATTCCGTTTTATACCACCAAAGAAAAAGGCCAGGGTATCGGCCTGGCATTCTCCAAAAACATCATCGAACAGCATGGTGGAAGTTTAATTTTGCTAAATAGAGCGGATGGACAGGGAGCTGAGGCAGTTATGGAGCTGGCTAGCGAACATTTATAAAAGGATGGTTTATCGTTATATCGTCCCAATCAAGGGCTAATAATCGTTTGAATTTTGTTGTTGATTTGCCGGTTTTGATTCTAGACTGATACTAGTGTACTCACTGAAACAAGATAGGGGCATGGTGATGGATGAATTTATGCAAGCCGCGATTGATGAAGCCAAATTAGGATTAGCCGAAGGAGGTATCCCCATAGGTTCTGTACTGGTGCATGACGGGAAGATCATTGGCCGCGGTCATAATAAGCGAGTGCAAACGGGGAGCCCCACCTTGCATGGCGAAATGGATGCCCTGGAAAATGCCGGTCGCCAACCCGCCAGCGTCTATCGACAAAGCGTGATCTACACTACTCTATCGCCTTGTTCCATGTGCACGGGAGCCATTCTGCTTTACGGCATTCCCAAGGTGGTAATAGGCGAAAACCAGAGCTTTATGGGGGAAGAGGCCCTGCTGGAATCCAGAGGAGTCGAAATTGAAATGATCGACTCTGAAGAGTGCAAGAAATTGATGAATGACTTTATGGCGGCCAAACCAGAGCTATGGAATGAAGATATAGGCGAATGAAACTGTACGCCCTAATTCTCAGCTGCTTGCTATCTGCCGGCACTGCGGCGGCTGAGGTAGTCAAGGTGGGAATATATGACTTCCCGCCCTATGTGTTTATCTCGGATAAACCTTCCGGTATTGCCGTTCAAATGATCGCTGAGATGAATAGGTTTCAAAAGGATTATGAGTTTGTGGCTATGCCCACCACCTCCAAGCGTCGATATCGAGATTTTGAAAACAGTAAATTTGACATGATAATCTTTGAAAATAAAGACTGGGGCTGGCAGGGATACCCGGTTGATGTTTCAGATGTTTTTGTCACCGGCGCGGAAGTCTATGTCACTCAGGCCAAACCGGGCAGGGGACAGGGCTACTTTGCCGACTTTAAGAACAAGGCCATGATCATGGTGTTGGGGTATCACTATAGGTTTGCCGATTTTCGTACCGATCAGGATTATCTGCAAAGGCATTTTAATTTCTTACAAACCAGCGGCCAAAAAAAAAAGCCTTGAGCTGATTCTAAATGGCCGTGGTGATATTGCCGTGTTAACGAAAGAATATCTGAACTATCACTTTCTCACCTCACCCGAAGATGAGGCCAGGTTACTGATATCGGATAAGTTTGACCAAATATATCGACACACCATTCTAGTTCGTAAAAATCACAAGCTTACCATCCAATATATCAATGACCTGCTTGCCCAGATGAAACGGAAAGGCACTTTGACCCCCCTCTGGGAAAAATATGGCCTTGAGGTTAAGCATTAAATTCTACTTGTTTACCCGTGATTTTAGGCTACTGCCTCGCACTATGAAGGTCAGCCTGGCGGTTTAAACTCTTTCCTGCGAGTTTATGTTAAGCAGAACTTTTATAGAATGGCTAAGCTAAACACCGCTTGCCGTGGCTAATACGCCAATTTCGGGAACCAAAATTAGCGGCGAAAATCGACATTTCCTTTTGTACTTGGTTTCAAAAAGTGAGTGCCAGACATCTTTTTACGGGTATGGCTTGATAGCTTTAACCACGCGCTATGTTTTGTTACAAATGAAAAGCTCGAAAAAAATAATTTGAGACGTTACAATAACAAAGTAAGAAAACCGTTGATATTCAACGGCCTTCAAGTTTAAGCAATATGTATTAGGGATGGTACAGTATGGAGTTGCATAAGATCTCGTTTGCAACAATTAGCGTGTTACGGAATGACCTTGCTGAAATTATGGTGGATGAGGGCGTTGATATGGACCTGGCCATGGTTGATGAAATCCACCTTTCCCTGCTGTCTATTTTTACCGGTTCCTTTTCGTTATTAGTCAATAAAACCAACTCTTATTCAAGTCAGCTGGATGCCCTGATACAGTTTGGCGCCTTGGCGACAATTGACAAGATTGCCATTTTTGCCCCCAATAAAATGGCCAGGCTAAGCGCAGATTTTACCGCTAGCATTCCCAGTTCTGCCAAGCTAAATATTCAAGTATTTACCTGTCGGGATGAAGCACTCGCCTGGTTGTAGTCCCGCAGTGAGCAGCCTGTCAAATAAAGCGAATTTGCTATCTGTAAGGAAACTTATACCAATGGAAATAAAGAAATAGTCACTCTCGCTGAATGATCAATTCTTTACTCCCATTGGTATTATATGGGGGATGTGCTGATATGGTTGATAATTCAGTAAAAAGCCCTGAATCACCTATTTCCTTTCAATGCCTAGAAAGACAGAACCGTGATAGACGTGACAAATACAATGAGAATTATTATCATTTACTATTGTAATTGCGAATGGTTCTCATTAGAATGTGCGAAAAATCACACACTCTTGATAGCTAAAAAATAATAAGGTAGGAAAGGATGAATCTCGGTTCTGTATCTAAAATAGCGGTTGCGCTTATGCTCGCCGGTTCTTTAACGGCCTGTGTTGACGATGGTGAAGACGGTGCGCAAGGCGCAGACGGAGCACCCGGTGTAGACGGTACCAATGGCGTTAGTACCTATGTCACACGTGATGATGTTATTACCACCAATGCCAATATTGCTTATGCGGCATATTCAGACTCACTGATCACGGCAAAAGAACTACGTTCCGCCTTGGCTGAACTGGTTGCTTCGCCAAGTGAAGCCAGTATGCAAGCGGCGAAGGATGCCTGGCTGGCGGCGCGTGAGCCTTATGGTCAAACCGAAGTCTATCGTTTCCGTGTCGGACCCATAGATGCGTTAAAGGAAGACGGCACCGTGGGTGAAGAGGGTGACGGCCCTGAAGGGGCAATCAATGCCTGGCCTTTGGGTGAAGCCATTATCGATTATGTTGAAGCCGTAGTTGATGGCGATTCAGGTCCTGAATCACCTGCCAATGCCTTGTCAGACAATATTATTGCCAATATTGCAGAATTCCCGGTGATCAACGCAGATACCTTGACCAGTACCTTTGAGCATGGCGAAGACGAGCGTAATGTCACCACGGGTTACCATGCCATCGAATTTCTATTGTGGGGTCAGGATCTAAACGCCGATATGAGCGGCGCAGGTGCACGTGATGCAACGGGTGGCCAGCGTCCGGTTTCCGACTACTTCACTACACCAGGCACTTGTACATCCGGTCAGGTTGCGGCAACCGAAGAAATCTGTACCCGCCGTGGCCAATACCTGCTAGCGGCAGCCGATTTGCTGATTGCCGACTTAGAGCCAATCGTCGATGCCTGGACGCCGGCAACGGGTGTTCATTACAAGGCTTTCGTTGAAGGTGGCGATGTCTCTTTGGCAAAAATCCTGGAAGGCATGGGACGCCTTAGCTATGGTGAATTGGCGGGCGAGCGTATCAATATCGCTTTAACCACGGACTCTCAGGAAGACGAACATTCCTGCTTCAGTGATAACACCCACAGAGATATCTACCTAAATGCCAAGGGTGTACAAAACAGTTATAACGCCAAGTATGTGCGCGTGGATGGCGAAGTGATTGAAGGTGCGTCAATCTATGATCTGCTTGTGGTTAATGAACACCACGAATTGGCTAACCAGCTACGTGGTTCACTGGAGGCGACCATGGCTGCTGTTGCCGTAATCGATACCAAGGCAAAATCCGGTATACCGTTTGACGTCTTGATCCAACAAGGTATCCAGCAGCCCAATGTCATCGCGGTTATCGAAGGTTTGGCTAAGCAAACAGATGATATTGAGCAGGTGATTGAAGCCCTGGGTGTTACAACGAATGATTTGCGCCAAGATACGGACCAAGATTTTTAGTGGTTTGCTAAATTAGCGAAGTTAAAAAATGGGCTCCTTGAGCCTATTTTTTTCTCGTACAAACCTGAGAATGATTGTCATTACTATTTTGTGGTTTTTAGATGTTTATAGGGTAAAGCCTGGGTAAAAGGGGTAGCTTAAGGTGAAACTGGAGAGTAAAAAACAAATTGTAGTCAGTGTACTGTGCGTATTATTGGCCGCCTGTGGTGGTTCAGGTGGCTCAGGGGAGACAGTGGCGCCGGATCCAGATCCGCCGACACCCGATCCCGTTCTGGATCATAGTGGCCTAACGCCGTTAACGGCAGATGCGGTTAACGAATTGGAATATCTGGCAGGAGGGGATGCCACCCTTTTTGTCACCAATGAAGATGCCTTTAGCACCAGGCCGGAAGCCATTGCCGATGACTTCAAACTGGACGGTTTTTTTACCTCGGGCGATCATCTGTTCCGTACCCCTCATAGTGATATTGGTCCCTTATTGAACACAGGTACTTGCCAGGGCTGCCACCTTAATGACGGGCGCGGCGTGGTGCCTGCAACGCCAGAAGATCCTATGCTGAGTATGCTGGTCAAGTTGGGCCGCAGCAATGGTGAAGTTGATCCCATGTATGGCGATCAAATCCAGCCCTTTGCCGAGCAAAGCTTTACCACCTCAGATTTTCAGTCCGGCTTTCCCGTGCACGACGGTTCTGTTAGCGGCACCGAGCTTTATGGTGAGGCCTTTCCCTTTATTGAATATGAAATGGTTGACGGCAGCTATCCGGACGGCACGGCTTACCAACTTCGCAAGCCTGTCTACAAGGTAAGAGATCTTAGCTTTGGTCCCTTCAGTGAAGATATTCATTTTTCGCCGCGCGTTGCCCCTCAGGCCTTTGGTGTTGGCCTGTTGGCAGAGATCCCGGCAGATCATATTCTTGCACTTGCCGATGAAAATGATGCCGACGGAGACGGTATTTCCGGCCGGGCTTCCATGGTAACAGAAGCCTTTAGCGGAGAAACCAAACTGGGCCGTTTTGCCTACAAGGCACAAAATCCTACGGTATTGCAGCAGGTAGCGGGCGCCTATAACGGAGATATCGGAATTTCCACCAGTATCTTTACCGGCGAGCCCTGTACCGACAATCAAATTGCCTGTCAGATGGTGGCAGAGCAGGAATCCAAGGTTGGGGAAGAGCTCGATTTTTCAGATCGGGAGCTGGCCCTGGTCGAATTCTATAACCGGGTCTTGGGCGTGCCAGCGCGCCGGGGTTATGACAAAGATAGTGAGCAATGGCATGAAAGTATCCTGGCAGGTCGCAAGCTGTTTTTCGACAGCAATTGTGTTGCTTGCCATACACCACGCCATGTTACCGGAGAAGCGCCGGGCAGTGCCCTGGGTGAACTTACCTTAACCGGCCTGGAAGAAAATGCCGCCACGATTGAGATCCTGTCTAGCCAAACCATTTTCCCTTATACCGACTTGTTGCTGCATGATATGGGCGGCTCGTGTCAGGTAACCCGCGAAACGGCCGAGCAGGCTGCCTGCTCGACAGGAGCCGAATGTCTTTATGTTCAGCGTTGTGAAGGCCTGGCGGATGGCCTGGTTCAGGGGGATGCCTCAGGCACTGAATGGAAAACGCCGGCGTTGTGGGGCATAGGCCTAGTACAAAGGGTTAACCCAGATTCCACCTTCCTGCATGACGGTCGTGCCCGCACCATAGAGGAGGCCATCTTATGGCACGATGGTGAGGCCAAACAGGCCAAAGAGAGCTTTATGGCGTTAACGGCCAGTGAGCGTCAACAGGTTATTGCTTTCCTGGAGTCGTTGTAACTTGATGAAAAAACATGCATTTATACTTTGCTTATTCGCTGGTCTGATGCCGAACTCACAGGTACAGGCTGCAGGCAGTAAAGACATGAACAGGCCGGGGGGCGAGATGACCCACAAGCGCATCTCGACCCGTAGCTTTATTTATCCTGGGCAGGGAGTTAGCAGAAAGCAGCAGCTGGATTTTTGGACCGGCTTTTCATTTTTCCGTGACCCCTGGGTGATAGCGCCAAGCTCGACAAAAGATCGCGATGGCTTGGGTCCCTTGTTTAATGCCCGTTCTTGCATTGCCTGCCATACCGCTGGCAGCCGGGGGGAAATGAGCGAGCCGGGTAAAAGCCTGCCGACCGCCTTAGTGATACGCTTGGGCCTGGCCGATGATGGTGCCAAGGCGGATGCCATGTCCGAGCATGCCTATGGCGGCCAAATTCAGCCCAGGGCCATTCGCTTTAACCAGGGCAAGTTGCCGGAGAAACCAAAGGGTGAGGCCTGGCTGGACTTGTCCTATCAACCGCTGACAGGCACTTATCCCGACGGTGAAAGCTATGAATTACAGCGGCCCAGCTACCGATTAACGGATTTGGCCTATGGCGACATGCCGGCAAGGATCAAGCCTTCGCCGCGTCTGGCCCCCAATGTTTTTGGTGCCGGTTTGCTTGATGCCATCAGCGAGGAAGCTCTGCTGGCACAGGAAGATGCAGACGACAGTGATAAAGACGGCATTTCGGCGAAATACAATCGCGTAATGGATATACGTACTGGTGAGCAAAAACCGGGGCGCTTTGGCTTTAAGGCCAAGCATCCAACCTTGTCTCAACAAGTGGCCGCCGCCTTCCGTGATGATATAGGTATCACAAGTCGCCTGTTTCCGGAAGAATCCTGTACGCCAAGTCAACAAAGCTGCCTGCAATCGGCAAAGCTGAGCGAGCATACCGCAGAAGAAATTCCGGACAAGTTATTATCCCTGGTTGTTACCTTTAACAGCCTGCTCGGTGTGCCGCCAATGCGCAACCAAGGGAGCGAACGAGTGGCAAAGGGACGCTCCCTGTTTAATCAGGCAGGCTGTCATCAGTGCCATACGCCAAGTTATACCACGGCCAGCGACTATGCCGATGCCAGCCTGGCCAATCAGACCATCTGGCCCTATACGGATCTGGCCTTGCACGATATGGGGTCCGAGCTGGCCGATGGCGTTATTGAAGGCAGTGCCAATGGCAGGGAGTGGCGCACCGCACCGCTTTGGGGCATAGGTCTGCAACAAAAGATCACCGGCCAACAAAGATTCCTGCATGATGGCCGGGCACGCACTATCGAAGAAGCGATTCTGTGGCATGGTGGTGAAGCCAATGCTGCCAGGGAAAAGTTTAAACAACTAAGCAAAGAGCAACGTCAGTCGTTGATATTCTTTGTTAACTCAATTTAGGAAAGATCATGGCAAATAAAAACAGACTGTTAAGTATATTTATGTTTTTCTTAGCTGTTACTGCCTGTGGCGGTGGCGGTGATTCGGGTTCAGGTGCACCGACGAATCCGACCAATCCAACTAACCCGACCACACCCACCAATACCCTGGATGACGAGTTTGGTTTATGGCTGTCAGACCTTAGTGAAAAGGTAATATTAACCGGTTATCAGGGCCTGGAACAAAGTGCCGAAGCCATGTTAGGGGCAAGTGAAAGCTTTTGTGCCCTGTCGTCTCCCGTCAGCAGTAACTTGAATGACCTACGTGGCAGCTGGTCAGAGCTAAATGCCAGCTGGCAGCAAATCCAGTGGCTTAAGGTTGGACCTATTGTTGAACAAAGCCGCCTGTTCCGCATGCAATTTTGGCCGGATGCCAATGATGCCGTCGGCCGTGGTGTGGACAACCTATTGCTGGAACCCAGCATCACGGTCGAACTGGTGGCCCAGCAAAATGTTGGCGCCCAGGGCATACCGGCCTTGGAGTACCTGCTATTTGCCGCATCAACTGATTCTCTGTTATCGGCGGCCGATAAGGACAAACGCTGTGACGCGGTTCAGTCGATTGCCGGTAATATCAAGAATATGGCGACCGATGTCTATACCGGTTGGCAGGCCAGCGGCGGTAATTATACCGGGCAATTGACCCAAGGTACGGGAGATTTCACCAGCCGTAAGGATGCGGTGGAAGAAGTGGTCACCAACTGGCTTGAACAGATTGAAAAGGTTAAGGATGAAAAAATGCTTAAACCTCTGGCCGATGCCGCGCCTGGGCTGCCAAATATTGCCGAGTTTGCCTTAAGCCAAGATTCACTGGCCAGTGTCAAATTAAACCTGGCATCATTTGCCGCCATCTATAGTGCGGGTGATGGCCATGGCTTTGACGATATTCTTAAGGATCACCTGGAGCAAACCAGCCTTGCCGACAATATGCAGGCAAAACTGGATGCTGCCATTGCCAGTGCCGGCGGATTGCAGGGGGATTATGCCGACCTGCTCAATGATGAAGCGGCCCGCACCACCATTGCCGAGACCATACAGGCGGTGCGCGAGGTCAGGGATTTGCTGACCGCGGACTTTGTCCAGACCCTGGATATCAACATAGGATTTAACTCCAACGACGGCGACTAGGGAGCCTTATCCCTCTCACTTAAAAACATATAGCGAATACTTGAAGACAAATAACAGGGAAAATTGCGGTCAATGAAAAAAAACAAATGGCGTTTTACGCCACTCATGCTGGCGTTATCTTTGGCAGGCATCAATGCTTTTGCCCAGGAGCAGGCCGAGGCTAGTACTGAATCTGCCCAGGATAAACAGATGGAAGTGATCAGTATCTTTGGTCAAAGGAACCAGCTGGAAACGGCAACCGGCTCGGCGTTCGTGCTTGACAAGGAGCAGCTGGAGCAATTTGAGTTTGATGATATTCACCGTGTCTTGCAGTCGGTGCCGGGCGTCTATGTTCGAGAGGAAGATGGCTATGGCCTGCGCCCCAACATAGGCTTACGGGGAGCCACCACGGAGCGCAGCAGCAAGGTGGCCCTGATGGAAGACGGAGTCCTGATTGCGCCCGCCCCCTATGCGGCACCGGCAGCCTACTATTTTCCCCTGATGTCCAGGATGACACAGGTGGAGGTGTTCAAGGGGCCGTCGGCAATCAAGTATGGCCCGAATACGGTTGGCGGCGCCATCAATATGCTATCGCGTCCGGTTTCAACCTCTGCCAGTGAAGACGGCGGCCAGCTAGACCTTGGCTATGGCGAGGATAACTACCATAAAGCACATGGCTACTACAGCAAGAGCTTTAGTGATCCCAGCCTGGGGGAGTATGGCTTTTTGGTGGAGGCCCTGACGCTAAACTCGGATGGCTTTAAAGAGCTGGACTCTGGTGGCGATACCGGCTTTGGCAAGAATGAGCTCCTGGTCAAGGCCAACTTTGTTCCTAAACAGAGCCGTTACTATCAACAATGGCAATTTAAGGCCGGCTATTCCGATGAAGTATCAGAGGAAACCTACCTTGGCCTGACCGATGAAGATTTTGCCAACAATCCGTATCGACGTTATGTGGCCAGTGACAAGGACAAGATGGATTGGGAGCATTATCAGTTTCAGGTATCCCATTACATTGAACTTAACGATCAAACCAGCTTCTTTACCCAAGTCTACCGCCGTGACTTTGACCGGGACTGGGACAGGTTTAACAGCTTCAATACCAAGCGCAGCATGCAAACCATTTTGTCGTCGCCGGAAACCGGACTCAATGCGCTTTTTATGCAGGTCTTGACCGGAGAACGTGACTCGCTCAGCCAGGAAGAGACCTTGCTCTTTACCCTGAATGACCGCAAATACTATTCGCAGGGCATAGCAACCAAGATGCTTTGGGGCAGCCAGTGGGCTCAGGCCGATCTGGAACTGGATATTGGCTTGCGCTTGCACCAGGATCAGGTGGAACGCAACCACAGGCAGGACAAATACCTGATGCGCAGCCAGCAGCTGGTATTTGCCGGTGAACGGCAAGAGCTGATCACCAATAACAGGGACAAGGCGACGGCCATTGCCGGTTATATCAATGCCAACCTGGACTATGGCAGGTTCAATGTCACCGCAGGTATGCGTCTTGAGTATATTGATGGCGAGGCAATAGACAAGTTAACCAGCACCAGTACTACCGCTTCGGATACCGTGATTATGCCTGGGTTGGGGGTATTTTATAAAATTACCGAACAGCTGGGCGCCCTGTTTGGCGTCAACAAGGGCTATGTGCCCAACAGCCCCGGGCAGGAAAGCCACATAGATCCGGAGGAGAGTTGGAACTATGAATTTGGTTTCAGGTACAGCCAGCCTGAGCTACGGGCGGAAGTCATAGGCTTTTACAATGACTACAGCAACCTTAAGGGCACCTGTACTTTTTCCAGCGGCTGTATTGAAGAGCTGGACCAAGAATTTAATGGCGGTGAAGTCAAGGTCCATGGTGTTGAAGCCAGTCTGAATACCAGCTTTGCCTTGACTGCTGGCATTCGCATGCCCATCAATCTCGCCTATACATTTACCGATGCCGAGTTTCAAAATGACTTTCAGTCGAGCTTTTCTCAATGGGGTAAGGTCAGTGCGGGAGATCCATTGCCTTACCTGCCCGAAAACCAGCTAAGCCTGGAAGTGGCGCTTGAACATGAAACCTGGCGAGCAGCCCTGCTAGTTAAACATCTGGATGAAATGCATGAAGCGGCAGGAGCGTCTACCGAACTGGCCGGCTACAAGACGGAAGCGCTTCAGCAAATCGACTTTTCCGCCTGGTACCAGCTGGCGCCTTCGTTAAAGACTTATCTTAAGGTCGATAATGTCACCGACGAGTCCGTGATTGTCTCCCGTCGTCCGTTTGGCGCCCGTCCCGGCAAGCCTCGCCAGGCCATGATAGGCATAAAATATAGCTTTTAAGATGATGATGCAGATATCCCGTAGAAAATTTTTATTGGCAGGAGCAGCACTGGGTGCAGGGGCTGCGTTCGGCTTGTTTCCCCGCACGGCCAATGCCAACAACTACTGGCTGGTCAGTGCCTGTAGCAATAAGAACAACGAGCATTTTGTTGCAGCCCTGGATATGCAGGGCCAGCTGCGTTGCCAGGTACAACTGCCGGCACGGGGCCATGATGTCATTGCCCTGGCCAATAAGCCGGGCCATGTTATTGCCTTTGCCCGCCGGCCCGGCACCTTTGCCATGGAAGTGGATTTGCTCAAGGGGGAAGTGGTCAATGAAATACACGCCCTAGCCGACAGCCACTTTTACGGTCATGGTACTTTCTCTGCCAAACATAATGTGCTGATCACCAGTGAAAACCGGTTTGCCAGCGGAGAAGGGCGTATTGTTTTGCGTGATGCCAGAGACTATAGCCTGCTTGAATCTTATCCCTCTGGCGGTATAGGGCCCCACCAGATTGCCCTGATGCCGGGGGAAGATAGCCTGGTTATCGCCAATGGCGGTATCAGGACCCATCCGGACCAGCCCAGGAAAAAGCTTAATCTGGATACCATGGCACCCAACCTGGCCTATCTTGATTTATCAAACGGCAAAGTAGTGCAAAGCCATCGGCTTGATAATCCCAAGCTGAGCATTCGCCATTTGGCGGTCAGCACCCAAGGCAAGGTAGTGGCCGGCCTGCAATACCAGGGCGCGAAAAATGACCTGGTGCCTTTGGCCATCGCCCACCAGGGCCAGGACAGCTTGCAATATCTGAAGGCGGATGAAGATACCTGGCGGCGCATGAACCAGTATACCGCCAGCGTCTGTATCGATGAAGCGCAGCAAGTCGTTGCCATCAGTTGCCCCAGGGCGGATTTGATCACCTACTGGTCGTTGCGTGGTAACAGCTTTATCGCCAGCGAAAGGCTGGCCGATGGTGCCGGCCTGACCTTTACCGACCGGCTCTATGCCAGCTCGGGCAAGGGCAGGGTCGTAACATCAAAAACTTTAGGCACAGATCGTGAAGCCAATTTAATGGAGTTTTCTGGACTAAAGTGGGATAACCACCTGGCTCATATAGAAATAGGCTAGTACGCGGTATGAATAAACGACACAGGCAGTAAGAGGCGAAGTTACCTGGCTGTGCTGCCAACACATTCATTATGGTGTCATGGTCAAAATCACCGGTTAAAAGCCGTGTTAATTTTCTGCTTCTGGCCAGGTTTTATTTTCAGAGTTGGGGATGTAATAAGAGACTTGTCTGAGCTTTTTCAGCTTGGCAAAGCCCTGGTTAAACTTCTCTCTATAGTATTCGGCATCCGGGTGGTCCTTGGAAAATAGGATATGATTTAACTGGGTTTTTAACGGCTTGGGATGAGTTGTCACCTGTTTGAGTGTCTCTTCCGTATAAATGCTTCTCAGCTGGTGCCAGCCCGTGATAACGCTGGGGAAAATATCAATTCTGCCCGCCATCAGCATTTGCCAGTTCTGGTTATCCCGGGCGACCCAGTTAACATTGAGTATTTTCTTATCCGCTAAATCGTGGAACTCCTCACTATAGGAGTAGCTGAGAGTAGCGCCAATTTGGTAACGCGATAAATCGGCAAGTGTTTCCCATTCAACCTTAGTGCTCTTTAGGTGGAAAAACAGCCATTCCTCTTCGAATATAGGATCGCTAAAGCGGAAGTACTTTATGCGTTCGGCATTTTTAGCGTAGTACATAATGGCAACTTCCCTGCCCATTCTTACCGTGCGCAGGCCACGAGCCCAGGGCATAAACAGAAACTCTACCTTGATGCCCTCCAAGGCATAGGCATCTGCGACCAGACGGGAGATATAGCCCCTATCTGCCTGCTTTTCATCTATGCCGGGCGGATAGTTGCCCGTTATTATGGTCAAGGAAGACAGATCTTTTTCAGTACTATGGGCAAAAGGTGCCGACAAAGTGTAAAAGGTGCAGCAAAATAGCAAAATCAGGTGCTTGATTTTTCGAAAGTTCGCTATTCCCATATGCCCTGTAGCCATGATGCTAAGTTGTTTAATTTAGTTTAGGTATAACAGACAAAGCAGAATGAAATACCCTGTTGATATAGTTATAGCTTAAGGGGAGGGATGTGCAATTTTTCATTATTATGAGACCGTGGGAGGCTTCAGGCATGCTCTTACAGTCTTTTGCTGGCTCTTAGGTTAGTGTGCCAGAATGGAGTCATTCTGGGGAATAATGTCTACTTCCTGGCTTACTATAACTATGTTGACCGTGATGATTATGAGGTGGGTGACGGTAAGATCACCGATGGCCAGGGGAATGAGCTGCCAGGCACAGACGGTGAAGTGCGTGGACTGGAAGGATAATATTGGCGATATGGAAATTGAGGGTTTTGAAACCTATGTCAATTATCAACAGGGCCAGTTTGAAACCGGTATCACCTATTCCAGTGCCGAAAGCGATCTAACGGCTTTTGAACAATATAGTGAGCTTGATGGCGCCAGACTGGATCGCCAGCAGGGGGATACCATCTGCTTGCACTATGTGTCTGGTTTCGGTCTGTTCTAAGAAAAAAACAGGCCGATAACTTATACTTCAATGCCTGATATGGTCCTGCTTGTCCTTTATCGTCTCTAAGCCAAGGTGACTAAATATTAAAAACGGCAGTGACCTGTGCCAAGGGTTGTCATTTCAATCTGTGCTATAGTTTGAAGCATACGGCTTAGTTGTGGTGCCGCAACCAAATATTGCTAAATCTGTTAAAGCGAGCGGGTGTTTATGAATGTCGAGTTTATTAATCCATTTATATCGTCTTTAATCAATGTCGCCGATGTGATGGGCCATACTGAGCTTAAACCCGAGAAACCCAGGATCAAAAAGGGAGAGCTTTCATTTGGCGACGTTTCCGGCTTGATCGGCATGGTGGGTCCACAAACCAAGGGCTCACTCTCTATTTCTTTTGAAGGAAAATTAGCGTTGCGAATAATGCAGCGTATGCTGGGGGAAAAGCTCGACAACATCAATGAAGAAGTCACCGACATGGTGGGTGAAATTACCAATATGGTGACGGGGGGGGCCAAGAAAGAGCTGGCCAAAAAAGGCTATGAATTTGATATGGCTACCCCCATAGTCGTATCTGGCATGAACCATACCATAGACCATAAAACTGATGGCAAGGTCATCGTCATCCCTTTAAACTCTGACTCCGGCAGGGTGTTTATCGAAGTCTGCTTTGATTGATAAATATCCGGTCGTTTTCTATTGAGAAAGCCTGTTCCCTACTTCTTAACTTCCACAGACTTGTGCATCGCCTGACTGTTGCAATTGTGCGACAGCCAAGGATAGACGCTGTATCGATATCGACACATGCTATTTAAACCAAATTTATCCACCATTTAAAATATCTAATATTATCAATGGTATATCATGTTGCTTTCTTTGGCATAAGACTTGTAGTTATTTAGACATCAGATGATGACGAGAAAGTAACTTATGGATATACAAAGGGAAACAAGGCAACCCCCCATTTGGCGCAAATACTGGTATCTGGTGCCCCTGATACTATTGCTACTGGCCACTTACCTGCTGAAGAATCTTCTTGGCAATGCGTCCTTTATCATAGGTAAGCATGAGTTGGTTATTGCCAGGGTAGAGCAGGGGCCGTTTAGCGTTAATGTCAGGGCGACAGGTGTACTGAAACCGCTCAATATTCGCTGGGTATCTTCACAGGTGGCCGGCCGTGTCGAGCAGGTTTTTGTCAAGGCTGGTGCCATGGTAAAGCAGGGCGACGTGCTGATGCAGCTGTCTAATCCTGAACTGCACAGGGAACTGGAAAAGGCCCGCTGGGAGCTGGAAGCAAACCAGGCCGAAAGTCATGCCGCCTATGTGGTGCTGGAATCCCAACTGGTGGATCTGGAAAACTCCATCAAGGCGGCGGAATACAATTATCAATCGGCAAAGCTCAAGCTGGATGCGGAAACCGAATTAATGGAGCAGGGGAACGCCACTGTCTCTGCGCTTGACTACCAAAAAAGCCAATTGGCGGTAAAACAGCAAATGCAGCACTGGCAGGCTCAACAGCAAAAAGCAGACAAGATGCGCGCCAATATGCTGGCCACCAAAACCGCACAGCAGGCGCGCATAGGTTTGGTTGAAAACAATTACCAGAGGGTACAGGAGCAGGTTAATGCCCTGCAGGTCAGAGCCTCGACATCAGGGGTGGTTCAGCAGGTTTCGCTGGAATTAGGGGAGAGGGCCCAGGTTGGCGACAGTGTGGCACTGATTGCGGATCAGGCTTCCCTGTTCGCCGAGCTTCAGGTTCAGGAAGTCAGGGCGCGCGATATTTCCATAGGGCAAGCCGTGATTGTTGATACCCGCACCAGTGAAATTCAAGGTCGTGTCACCCGTATTGATCCTGCGGTAAATGCCGGCATGGTGCTGGTGGATGTCGCCCTTAATGGCCAGTTGCCCACGGAGGCGCGCCCTGAACTGACGGTGGATGGCAAGATTGAAATCAGCAATATAGAGCATGCCCTTTATGTTAAGCGCCCCGTATTTGCACCAAGATTCAGTGAAATCGGCCTGTATAAACTGAGCGAGGATCAGCAATTCGCTAATAAGCAATCGGTCAATCTTGGCCAAAGCTCTGTAAACCAAATACAAATTCTGTCAGGCTTATCCGCAGGGGACGAAATTATTATTTCGGATACCTCCAACTGGCAGGAGCATCAGGAAATCATGATTAATTAGCCCGTAAGTTCATACGGACTACGAATAAATCCAAGGCAGGCTGCACTCTGCCAGTGACAAGGAATAATAAGATGACAGTATTGATTACATTAGAAAATATCAGTAAGACCTTTTTAACCGAGGAAGTGGAAACCCGGGCGCTGAGTGGCATTAACCTCAGCATTAACCAGGGAGAGTACCTGTCGTTAACCGGCCAGTCCGGCTGTGGCAAATCCACCCTCTTGTCCCTGCTGGGCTTGCTGGACTCACCCAGTGACGGGCTTTACCGGCTGGACGGTCAGGATGTCTCAAATTTGAGCCGTGATCAGAGGGTGAAAATACGCAGCCGACAAATAGGTTTTGTTTTTCAGTCGTTTAACCTGATCTCTGACTTGACGGTTTTTGAAAATGTCATGCTACCGTTAACCTATCAGACCGGCCTGGCCAAGGCCGAAGTCGAGCAAAAGGTTAATGAGGTGTTGGCCAAGGTAGAGATGGCACACAGGAAGAACCACTATCCGTCACAGCTTTCAGGTGGCCAACAGCAAAGGGTCGCCGTGGCTCGCGCCCTGGTCAATGATCCCGCGATTATTCTGGCGGATGAACCGACGGGGAACCTGGACTCCAAAAATGCCGAAGCCGTTCTGCAACTGTTCGATCAATTACACAGGGATGGCGCAACGATCTGCATGGTCACCCATGATCCGGCTTCGGCTCAAAGGGCGGACAGGTGCCTGGAAATGTTTGATGGCCAGTTGGTTAAAGACCAGGCAACGGTTAATAGGGCAGCAGCTACTGTCTCTGCAGTAGAACTGGCGGTGGGGTAAGCTTATGTCTGCTTTAATCGATATCAAGTATGCATTGCGCCTGCTGTTCAAGGCGCCAAAATTTACTGCCCTGACTTTGTCGGTACTGGTTGGCGGCCTGTCCATCAGTTTATTTACCTTCTCGTTTTTGTATACCAGCATATACAAGCCCTTGCCTATTCCAGAAGGAGAAACGGCGCTGTCGGTCAATGTTTTTGTTGAAGGCAACTCAAGGCTGCTTGCCTCAAATGAATATCTGGAGATTACTGATAGCCTGGACAGCTTTGCAGAATTCGGCATTTACGATAATCGTGATATCCGTCTCTCGGTGCAAGAGTCGGGAAAAAACATCCCGGGCAGCTATGTCGGTGCCGGCTTTTTTGAATTTGCCCGTATCCAGCCCTTGATGGGGCGAATGATACAGCAAGCCGACACCCTGCCTGGTGCCGAGCCGGTAGCTGTTATCAGTTATGATACCTGGCAAAATGAGCTGGCCGGTGACGAGCAGGTGCTCTCCCGTACCCTGGTATTAAACGATACCGTTACCAATATCATAGGTGTAATGCCCAAGGATTACCGCTTTCCCAATTATTCGAAAATCTGGTTGCCGTTAATGAGTACCACCATTCTTGATGATGCGAAAAGTCCTGCCTACTTTCTTGCCTATGGGCGCCTCAAGCCGGGTGCGGATAAGCGTCAGGTAGAAAGAGAGCTGGGTAATGCCATCAATCAGGTTTACCAGCAAAATGTCAAACTCTATGATCTGCCAGAGCAGGAAAAAACCGTCAGGCTGCTGAGCTTCCCCATGGCGCAAACCGGCGGCCAGGGCGCTATAGTGTTTGGTTTTCTCAACGGTATCGTCTGGCTGATCTTGCTGCTGGCCTGTATCAATGTCGGTAATTTGCTGCTGGCACGCTCGATAGAAAGACAGAAAGAAACCGCGATCAGGGCAGCGCTGGGCGCAACCACGGGGCGCCTGGTCAGCCAGCTGATGTGGGAAGGCATTATTATTTCCACCCTGGGTGGGCTCTTATCCGTTTTACTGGTGGGGGCGGCATTGGATTATGCCGAAGTGGCCCTGCAGTCCTGGATCCCCAGCGGCGGTTCTTTCTGGTGGCACTATGGCATGGACAAGGAAACCCTGCTGATGGCGCTTGTCTTTACCCTGGTTACCATAGCCTTGTCTTCCTTCTTGCCTGCCTGGCGCAGTGCCAGACAGGATATCAGTGCCACCTTAAGGGATGGCACCCGAGGGGCACAAAGCAAAAAGGCCGGCCGCATCTCCCGCTTTTTGGTCACCACTCAGGTTTTCCTGGTGGCCCTGCTGATGCTGATTGGTTCGATTTCCGGCTTTATCGCCCATAAATTTGTTAACCTGGAACTGGGGGATGATTACAACAATGTCCTGGCGGCACGAATGACGATCCCAGAGCGCAGCTATCCAGCCCCTGAGCAGCAAATTGCCATGTTGCAGTCTTTAAAGGAAGAGATCAGACAGCACCCTCAGGTGATCGATGTCATGACCAACCACTGGCTGGGACAGCTCGTGGTCAGTATTGACGGCATGGAATATTTTTCCGAGCAGGATAAGCCCCTGATAGATACCATTACAGTGATAGGCAGCACAGAAACCGTGGGTGTTAACCTGGTTGCCGGTCGCCACTTTAACCACCTGGATAAACTGGGGAGTCGCAAAACTGCCCTGATCAGCCAGTCGATGGCAAAACGTTACTGGCCGGGAGAATCCCCCCTGGAAAAGAGCTTTAAGATAGCCGTTGATGGCAAGGAAGAGCAGGTCTATGTTGCCGGAGTGGTCACGGATCGCATGAACCCGACCACCTTGTTTTCCAGCCTGGACAGTGCCGATGAGGTTTATTTATCTGGTCTGCAATTTACGAGGCCTTACCAGATCTTCTACTATCGGATAATACCCAACAGCCAAAATGTCGAAGAAATCTTTTATCGTGCCATGTTTGCCATTGACCGCAATATTGAACTGGATTATGCGGTAGAGTTGGCCACTAAAAACCGTAACAAGATGCGTGAATCCATGCAGTTTATGTCCAATGTCACCTTTGGCACAGGTTTTTTTGCCCTCTTGTTGGCCATGGTAGGCATTTACGGTCTGGCGGCCAATTCCGTGGCGCAACGGACCCATGAAGTGGGGATCAGGCGTGCCGTTGGTGCCAGCGATATTAACATCATACAAATGTTCCTTAAGCAGGGGGCCAAACAGCTGGTGACAGGATTAGGCTTGGCCTTGGTGGTTTTTGTCTTGTTGTCTTTCGGTTTCCATAGTTTTACCGAAGGCCTGTTCCCTGTATCTTCATATTTTATCCTGGCTGCAACCGTCGTAGCTGGCCTGTCTTCCGTGGTGATGCTGGCCATCTACTTGCCAACCAAGCGGGCGGTAAATATGGAACCCAGCATGGCACTTAGATACGAGTAATCTACTTTAGGGCTCCCAACTCATAGCGTATAAAGCTGTTTTTATGCGCTATTTTTTAATTCCGCTAAGCTAGCCCTTGTTCGAGGCGTTATTATTTTTTAAGGTGGAACCTCTCTTGAAAATAGATATAAATTTGTGAACAAAAAAATTCTGATCGCCGACGACGATATCAATATTATTGCCGGTTTGAAATATACATTGGCCGAGGAAGGATTCGATATTCTTGCGGTCACCACACCTCAGGCGGTACTGGATAACTTATCCAGTACCGCCGTTGACCTGGTGTTGTTGGATATGAACTTCCAGCAGGACACCACCTCTGGTGCCGAAGGCGTACAGCTGGTAACGGCAATTACCAAGCTTGAATTGAATATTCCTATCATAGTCATGACAGGTTGGGCCACCATAGACATAGCAGTGGAGGCGATGCAGGCCGGTGCCAGAGACTTTATTCAGAAACCCTGGAAAAATGAACGCTTGCTTAGCGCCATCAATACCCAGTTGGCATTGGCGGCGATAGATAGAAAAGCCCAGCGGCTTAGCCAGCAAAACCAGTTATTGTTGTCTCAGGCCCATCCGAGCAATCGAGAAGGCATCATCGCCTGTTCAGCCAGTATGCAAGCTTTACTGTCCACTCTGGATGATCTGGCACAAAGTGATATGAGCATACTGCTAACCGGGGACAATGGCACCGGGAAAAGCATGCTGGCCGCCTATGTCCATAGGGTGTCCAGCCGCTCGGACAATTCCTTTGTGCCGGTAAATATGGGCGCCATTCCCGAGTCCTTGTTTGAAAGTGAAATGTTTGGCCATGTTAAAGGCGCCTTTACCGATGCCAAGGACAACCGTATCGGCCGTTTCGAAATGGCAGAGCAGGGCACGCTGTTTTTGGACGAGCTGGCCAATATTCCCTTGGCGCAGCAGGCCAAGCTGTTGCGTGTCTTGGAAGAAGGAAAGTTTGAAGCTGTCGGCAGCAGCCGCTCACAGGATGCCGATGTTCGTATTATTTCGGCAACAAATGCCGATTTGCCTGCGGCTATTGGCGATAATCAATTTCGGCAGGACCTCTATTACCGCCTCAATACCATTGAGGTTAGGGTGCCGTCTCTGAGTGAACGCTTGGAAGATATTGTGCCGCTGGCCGAGTACTTCCTGGCGAAGTTTAGCCTGAAGTATCACAGGCAGTGCCCTGGCCTGAGTGATAAGGCAAAAACTAAATTGCAGCAGTATGACTGGCCGGGCAATATTCGCGAGCTTAGCCACTTGATGGAGCGTGTGCTATTCACTTGTAAAACCGAGCAGATAAAAGCCGAAAATCTTATGTTGGCTGATGGCCGCAACGAGGATGATTCACTGGATAATCCCGTGTTGACCCTGGATGAAATCGAAAAAAAGGCCCTGGTAAAGCGTTTGAAAATACATAGAGGCAATGCCACGGAAACGGCAAAATCCCTGGGCTTAAGCCGAAGTGGTTATTACAGGCGACTGGCCAAATATGAACTGGACTAAAGGATTATTGTCTCCTTTGACAAAGAAAGGACAATATAGCAGTGACAACCAGCATAAGCTGGTGCTGCTGGTGTGCCTGCCCTGTTTTTTCGTGACCGCCATTGCCTTGCATTGGGCTGAGGTTTCCTATTATCTGATTTCTTTCATTTTGATCATACTGGTGCTGATTTGTGCCTATGCAGTAGTGGCCAGCAGACAAAACTCACAATACCAGATACGCACCCTGTCAAACCTGATCGAGTCCATGATAGACGGCGACTATAGCCTTAGGGGAAGGGCCCAAACCAATAAGGCGTTTCAGGAGCTGCTGGACTTGATCAATAGCCTGGCGGAAACCCTGTCACAGCATAAATTGGAGGCAAGAGAATCCCGCATGCTGCTTGAGCGTATTATGGAACAGATGGATGCCATGGTCTTGGCAACAAACGAGCAGGGAAATGTGGTCATGGCCAATGCCTCGGCCAATAAGCTGATATTTGGCGGCAGGGAGCAAAATACGCCTATTGAGCTGGCTTCACTGCCAATAGGCAATGAGATACTGGAGGCCCAAAGTGGAATTATTGAATTTAACCATAGCCAGCTCAGCGGCGAATATTTTCTGTTTAAAGAGGGGTTTTTAAGTGAGGGTAAACCCCATCAGCTTTATATGTTGACCAATGCCGAACGCCTGTTAATGGAAAAAGAGCGCCAGGCCTGGCAAAGCCTGTTGCGGGTGCTGAGTCATGAGATGAACAATTCTCTGACGCCAATAGCCACCATCAGCCAGTCTATGCAGCAAAAACTGCAACAGCAAGATCAAGCAATCGACCGGCAGGCGCTACTATCTGGGGTCGGCATCATCAATGAGCGGGCTGATGCACTCAGTGCCTTTATTGCCAGTTACAGCCAGCTGTCTCATTTACCTCAGCCAAATAAATCAAGTTTTTCACTGAACACTGTGCTGACAAACCTGGCGCCGTTATTCCCTGGTACCAGTATCTTATTTGAAGGGGATGAAAGGGTTATCAATGCCGACAAGGGACAATTTGAGCAGGTATTGATCAACCTGTTAAAAAATGCTGTTGAAGCCATGGCGGATGCAAAAGAGAAGCTGGTTGAGATTAACTGGCAACAGGATGAAAAATGGCTACATATCCATATTTGTGACAATGGTACGGGAATAGCCAATTTAGATAACCTATTTGTGCCCTTTTACACCACCAAGTCACAAGGAAGCGGCATTGGCCTGACCCTGTGTCGTCAAATCATGTTTAACCATAATGGCTTGATCAAACTGATTAACAGAAGTGAAAAACCGGGCGTAGAGGCAGTACTGTCATTGCCCATTGCATAGTTTATCAGCTGGGAGCTGCCTCGCTCAGGCAGAGATAATTTCAACTTCACAAATAGTGGCAAGTTATGCATAGTTATGAAAATTATTCATAAATATAGTGCCTATGTATAAAGAGTTACCACCGCTTAAATCAATTCTGGCATTTTCGGCTGCCTCCAACAGCAAGAGTTTTAGTCAGGCAGCCGAACAACTTTGTATTACCCAGAGTGCCGTCAGTCATCAGATAAAAAGCCTGGAGCAGTTTTTGGGCCAGTCGCTTTTTATCAGGAAGGGCAAGTCTGTCGAGCTGACGGAGCAGGGGAAACGCTATGCCAGAGTAGTGAATGACAGCCTGTCAGAGATTGCATCTGCTACCCGAGAACTTACCGGCCAGCTTGAAAGTGCCATCCAGTTTGGCGTCAGCAGCGCATTTGCTATCCACAGGGTAACGCCTGAGCTGTCTAACTTAACTGAAAAATACCCCAAGCTGGATTTACGCTTGAGAATGCTTAGCTGTAGCGATCCTATTACCTCGCTGGATCTGGATGTTTTCCTATACGACAGGCCACTCGAACATATTTCCTACCAGTGCGAACTATTGAAAAATGAGTCATACATTGCCGTAGCAAACCCGGAGCTAGCCGATAAACTCGCGCACTTGCCTGTAGGTGACTGGCCCAAACAAGCCAAGTTTATTGAGTTACAAGGCCTTGATATCTGGCGCGAATGGTTGCTGAGTTCAGGCATTGAGTCAATCAAAAAAGAAACCTTGAGTTTCAGCCATACGATATTAATGATGCAGGCGGCGCTCAGTGGCCAGGGTATTGCCTTATTGGGAGAGTCCTTGGTTAAACGGGAGCTGGCCACTGGCCAGCTGGTCAGGTTGCGAGAAAACTCCATTAGCTTTGATAATGAAGGCTTTTATTTTCACTGGCACAAGCGGCGTAAAAACGACAAATATGTACGGATTTTAAAACACTGGCTCTACTCATTGATGAATTAAATTCATATCAAGAAAAAGGTTTCATTGGTTGTTTAGGTAGAGAATGATTAGGCTGGCAGTCTAATTCATTTGCTGGAAATATTTAATGCAACCCAACCTACATCTGGTGACGACCCACCCATTTGAGCAGTCTTTTAACTTTGCCTTACGCCGCCTTGCCGCCAAAGAATTTGATCGGTCCGGCTGGACAATGTCGGTTTCTGATCTGTATCAGCAGGGCTTTAATCCCAGCCTGGGAGCAAAAGACTGTCTATATCCCAGTCAAGATTCCTACCAAGGTGTGGCTCCACTACAGTCAAAGGCGCTTGAAAGCCAGGCCCTGAGTCGGGACATAGCCGCAGAGCAGCAAAAACTATTAGATGCCGATCTGGTTATCCTGCAGTTTCCCTTGTGGTGGGGGAGCATGCCGGCCATGCTAAAGGGCTGGGTAGACAGGGTCCTGATCCGGGGCTTCGCCTATGGCGGCCAATTTAAGCTGGCAAATAAATCTCTGCTGCTATCGGTAACCACGGGAGGGGCCGCCAATAAGCAGGAAGAGGCCTACTATCTCGACAAAATCAATGGACTGGCGGGGGATATCTTTGCCTATATGAAAATGGACTGTCTGGAACCTTTTATCTGTCATGGACCCGCGAGTATTGGGCCTGAACAGAGGACGGCAGAACTAAGTCGCTACCAGGAAAAGCTGCAAGCCGAAATTGCCTGTTTATAGGGGCTTCTATTAATCAGGGAAGCCGGTGGGAACTTGCCTGGTTTTTCATCACGATTAATTTAATTTGTGCTATGGTTATGAGTAACCTCAAGATTTTAATAGAAATTACTGCATGCCAAGCTTTATTCGATGGCTGTCCATAAGGTGCCTGAGTCAGCTATATCAATGCACAGGCAAAGGGAAAGTTTTCTTGGTCACCCTGCTGGCTGTTTATAGCAGCACAGGCCTTACGCAGCAAGGCCCCACCGCCAATGTCAATATTGCGCTTGCCGAGCAAAAGGCCTTATCCCCGGTTGCCTGGGTCTCGGGTACCGTGGTTAGTCGCAATAATTCCAATATCGCAGCGGAAGTATCGGGTCGATTGATCCAACTGACGGAGCTCGGGGCCGAGGTTAAAAGAAATCAGATTATAGCTCGCTTAGATGACACACAGCTTTCCTTGCTGCTAAGGGAAGAGCAGGCCAATGTTGAAAACAGTCAGGCCAAACTGGCTTTCGAACAGGCAGAAGTACGTAGAAAAAAATCCCTGGTTAGGAAGGAACTGATAGCGGAAACCGAGCTGGAGGAAGCGGTTGCCAACCGAGATATTGCCAGGGCAGAGCTGGCCGCGGCAGAGGCCCGTCTGGCACAAACCCGGCAGAATCTTGCTTATACCCAGTTAAGAGCACCTTTTGACGGGATAGTGGTAGAGCGGTTAAGCAATCAGGGTGAATACCTTGCCGAAGGCAAGGCCATTGTCCGTCTGGTGGAAACCGCCAACCTGGAAGCCTCTCTGTTTGCTCCCCTGACTTCCTATCAATATCTGAAAAAAAGTGATTCACTGGCCGTACGCTCGCCACTTGGGCAGGGTGAGGCGGCCATTAAAACACTGATCCCTGTGGCCGACTCTCGCTCTCACTTGATGGAAGTCAGGGTGGATATGTCGCCTTTTGACTGGCCGGTAGGCTTGGATATTGAGGCGGCAGTGGCGACCGGAGAAAGTAAAGAGGTTATCGCGATACCAAGAGATGCCCTGGTGCTCAGGCGCAACGCTATCAGTATTTTTAAAATAGACAGTGAAAATACGGCACACCAGCTGGATGTTAGGGTGGGCATAGGCGAGGGCAGTCTGGTGGAAGTGATCGGTGACGTAAGTGCCGGCGATAAAATAGTTATCCGCGGCGGTGAAAGGCTAAGGACGGGTCAAAAGGTTAACATTAAGAACAATAACCAGTCTCTGATATCGGGTAAATAATGAGGTTAACGGCGGCTTCTTTAAACAATCCTACCGCAGTAATTGTGGCCGTACTGCTGGTGGCGCTGTTTGGTGCCATTAGTCTATTCAAGCTGCCCGTACAACTGACGCCTGATATCAGCCAGCCACGCATTGTTATCTCCACTAACTGGCGGGCGGCGGCGCCGGAAGAGATAGAGGCAGAAATTGTCGAGCGCCAGGAGGATGTCCTTAAGGGCTTGCAAAGCCTGGAATACCTGGAGTCCAATTCCAGCCAGGGCAATGGCACCATTACCCTACGTTATAAAACCGGGGTTAATCTTGAACGGGCACTGATAGATGTGATGAATGCCCTCAATCAGGTGCCCAACTATCCTCCCGACGCCACCGAACCCGTGATTGCCGTCGGCGGTGCCAGTACCTTTGATGCCATTGCCTGGTTTGCGTTAAAGACAAGGGCGGGCAACGACAGGGAGATAGAAAGTTACCAGGATTATGTCGAGGAGATAATACAAACCCGGCTGGAACGGGTTGAAGGCATCTCTCAGGTCAATGCCTTTGGTGGCTTGCCAACCGAACTGCGCATCACCTTTGACCCTTATAAGGCGGCCAACCTGGGCTTGGATATTCCCGAGCTCGCCAGCACTTTCGCCAATAACAATGATACCTCAGGCGGCTTTAACGAAGTCGGCAGGCGTAAGTACACACTCAGGTTTTCCGGCAAGTATGGTGCCGAGCAACTGCGGGGCATGGTGCTGGAGTGGCGCGACGGTCAACCCATTTTACTCAGGGACGTGGCCAGCGTGGAGATGGCATTGGCGGATCGCGTCGGCGTACTGACCCTGGATGGTGAACAGGCCATCGCCATGAATGCCCAGGTAGAGCAGGGGGTAAATGTTATTCAGGTCATGGAAGGTCTGCAACTGGCCAGGGATGAGCTTAACCAGGGACCGTTAAAACAGGCTGGTCTGCGACTGATCCAGATGTATGATGAAACCATCTATATTGGCCGCTCCATGAACCTGGTGCGAAACAATTTAATGCTGGGGATTATCCTGGCCATCATCGTGCTGTGGTGGTTCTTAAGAAAATTTAAGGCCACCCTGATTGTCGCCCTGTCCATTCCCATCTCTCTGGTGGTCACCCTGGTGGTGATGTACGGCGCGGGGCGCACACTGAACATTATTTCCATGGCGGGCCTGGCCTTTGCCGTTGGCATGGTGCTGGATGCCGCCATTGTCGTGCTGGAAAATATTGTCAGACTCAGGGAAAGAGGCACTATGCCTGAGCAGGCATCGCTGAAGGGAACGACACAGGTATGGGGGGCCTTGCTGTCCTCGACGGCAACCACGGTCGCCATTTTCCTGCCCATCGCATTTTTGGAAGAGGTTTCCGGCCAGCTTTTTGCCGACTTGGCCATTACCATAGCCGTGGCGATAGTCGCTTCGCTGACCATAGCCGTCAGTGTCTTACCGACTGCGGCGCGCAGGTTGTTGAAACAGGTATCCTCAGATGATCCTCATGAGCACTGGTGGGATAATATCACACGCGGCATAATGCGTATCACCTCGACGCCGATAAGGCGTTTTGGCTGGGTGGCCGGGCTTATGCTGTTTTCCTTTCTTGGCAGTTATCTGTTGTTTCCCAAGGTCGATTACCTGCCTAAAGGTAATCAAAATTTCTTTCAGGCCTTTATTATGCCGCCGCCCGGCCTCAGCTATCAGGCGGCGCGCTATGAAATGAGCGATGAAATTAACCGCCGCCTGATCCCCTATCTCAAGGGAGAAAAAACGCCCAAAATCGATCATACCTGGATGGGCTTTTTCGGCAATTTCGGTTTTATGGGGGGCAGGGCCGAGGATGCCGATCATATCAAGGAAATCATCGGCATTATTAACCGGGAAGTACTGTATGGTTTTCCCGATACCATGGCGTTTGCTTCCCAGTCCGAGCTGTTTGGTAACCTGGGTGGAGGCCGCAGAATAGATATAGATATTCAGGGCAATGAAGTGGATGAGCTACTCCTGGCGGCACAAACCGGCTATGGAGTCGTCAGCCAGGCGCTACCCGGTGCACAGATCAGGCCGACGCCGGGTTTGACCCTGGCCGAGCCTGAACTGAGGATGATTCCTGATGAAAGGCGGGTGGCGGAAGCGGGCTGGACCAGGCAACAGGTATCTGCCATTTCCAGGGCTTTGGGCACTGGGCTTTATGTTGGGGATTTCTTCAATGGTCAAAAGCGTATCGATGTCTTTTTGCGTGCCACCGACTGGCAATCGCCGGAAGAGCTGAAAACCATTCCCCTGTTTACGCCACAAGCCGGCATTCAACCCGTAGGCGAGCTGGTCAATATTGTTCGTACGGCCGGACCAAGCTCGATTCGCCGTATCGACAGAAAACGTACCATTACCTTGCAGGTGACACCGCCCGACAATGTCAGCCTGGAAGAAGCCATTGGCATGATCCAGGAGCAGGCAGAGCCGGTGATCATGTCCAAATTATCGGAAAATGGTGCCATTTCCTACCGGGGCTCGGCCGAGGCCCTGACCGAAGCCTTGACCAATATGAGCCAGAGTTTTGTTTTGGCATTAATCATACTTTACTTGTTAATGTCGGCCCTGTTTCGCTCCTTTAAAGACAGCCTGCTGGTATTGTTAACCATACCATTGGCAACCGTAGGGGGGATCGCCCTGTTGCAGCTTACCAACCTGGTGGTGTTCCAGCCCCTGGATTTGCTGACCATGATAGGTTTTATTATTTTACTGGGCCTGGTGGTGAACAACGCCATTCTCCTGGTATATCAAACACGCATGGGGGAGATGGAAGGCTTGCTGCGTCGGGATGCGGTTGAGCAGGCGGTGCGCCTAAGGTTAAGGCCGATCCTGATGAGCACGCTGACCAGTATCTGCGGTATGTTGCCTTTACTGCTGATCCCTGGTGCGGGTGCCGAGCTTTATCGCGGTATTGCGGCAGTGATCGTTGGCGGCATGAGTGTCAGTACCGTCTTTACCCTGATCTTTTTACCCAGCCTGTTGCAGATGGGTAAAAGCCTGGCAGAAGTCGAGTCAGCAACTGCAATTGCCGATAGTTAAGAGTTTTTTATGCCTTACTTTTGCCTGGATAAAATTGCTATCTACATTGCCTTATATCAGCATAAGAGCTAATTAATATCAGCATAAGAGCTAATTAAACAGATCCTGGTGTTTGCACCAAGATCTGTTCTTATACCAAGTGAATTAATGAAGCTCTAAGTTGGTCAATTTATTTTTTCAATTGGTATTATGCCGTTGGATTTAGAACCTAAAGTTCATACCTAAGGTAAAGCTGGGGCCGAATCCTGGCAAAAAGGTCGGTTGCTGTTCACTGGAGAAACCCCTGATCACATAGGAGGTTTGATAGGTTTCATCGGTCAGGTTTTCTCCTTCCAGATAAATGCGCAAATCGTTGTTGACCTGATAGGCAGCCTTTACGCCGACCAGCAGGTAGTCGTCCTGGTATTGGCTGTTGGCGTGATCGACCGGGGCCTGGTCCGGTTGCCAGCGAATATTGGGTGCCAGGTAAAAGCCGTTGTCTGTGCTAAACTGCAGCTCTGCCTGGATCAGATGCTCAGGGATCCCCGCGATCTGCTTGCCACCGTACTTGCCGCCATCAAAGTAGAAGTCGCTATAGTTGTATACCAGCTTGGCACCGAGCGTCGCACCGTCGATAATGAAATCGCTGGCGATATCAGCCAGTAATTCCAGCTCTACCCCTTGGTGTACAGTGCCTGCCTGATAATTCTCCGTTTGACCATTGACGGCAAAGTCGCTGACCACGGAAATAAGCTCGTCATCAACATCAGATCGATAGATGGCCAGGTTCCAGTCTAGCCCCTGATACCGTCCCGTGCCGCCCACTTCTATTGTCGTCGCCTTTTGCTTGTCCAGATCATTAATTTTGACACTGGCCACTTGCGGGTTTTTCGGGCTGACATTGGTGGACACCAGCTCCCAGAAGGTGGGAGCTTCTGCCGTTGAGCTGATATTGGCAAACAGTCGGCTGTCTTGTGAGAAATGATAGTTTATGCCAAGTTTGGGGTTGAGGCTGGTGTAATGCTTATCCTGCCCTGGCGTTGTCAGGGTGTTATCTTTAATGTCCCTGTTGCTGCTCACCCATTGTGCCGCCGTGACCAACTGCCAGTGTTGGCTGAGCTCCGCCTGCCATTGCAGAGCCAAAATGGCATTGTTGGCCGTTAACTCCTGACTGCCCAAACGCTGCATTCTGTCGCCATTTTGCGGGTTGTTGGCATAATAGTCTCTGTCCATATCGCTCCGGTTAACGGAAAGGGAGACTAAAAAATCATCTTCTTGTGAAACATAGTCACCACTGGTCATAAACGCATATTCCAGGCCATAGTCCTGGCTGTCGGTGACATTGTGCTTAAGGGGGGCGGTAAAGGTATCATCTACTTGCTGATAAAAGAGGCCGATTTCCTGTAGCGAATTGCCATTGCTGATCCGGGTTTTATTGGCCAGGCGCATTTGCTGAGAGTCCCTGTGGGGATCGCGCTGGTAGACGTTAAGCAAGATGTCCATGGGCGTGTCGCCGTCGCCCATCACCAGTTTGGGATCTGCTAAAGCCCGTGCCTTGGGTACCACAAAGGGAATTTCAAAGGTGTTGTCACTGTAGTTGATATAGGTGCGGTTGTAGATATTGTTGCTAAAGGCATAGCCAAAATTACCGGAAAAGTTGCTGCGCTCGGACTCGCTGTGATGGCGATAGCCATCGTAGCTATCGCTGCCCGCACTCAAGAAATAGTCCCAGGTTTTTTCCTGTCCGGCAAGCTGTAGACTGGCGCCAAGACGATTATCACTGCCATATTCGGCCCTGATAGCCGACTGGCTATTGGTGCCGTTACGGGCCATCATATTGATGGCGCCACCCAGGGTAGTGGCACCATAGCGCAGGCCGTTGGCGCCGCGATAAACTGAAATCATATTGGCAGACTTGGGATCCAAAAAGCCGATAACAAAGCTGCCGTCGGAGGCGTTAATGGGCAGGCCATCATAAAGTAACTGCACGCCGCGGTTAACCGGATTGCTTTGTACGCCCGAGCCACGGATATTGAGCCTGGGCTGGTCATTGCCGCCAAAAAAACTCTGCATCATAACGCCAGGTTCAAAGCCCAGGGCATCCTGAAGTGTGGCTTGCCTGGCCGGTAGCTTGTCAAGCTCAACCAGGTTGATGCCGCCGGCAATTTTCCTGAGCTCGTCCCTGGCCTCGGGCAGGGTTGGAAAGGCGCGCTGCTGCACCTTGCTTCTGACTTCTATATGCTCATCTATGGCGATATCGTCATTGGCGGCAACTGCCGTACAGCTTGCCGCCGCAATGCAGGCGGTTAAATAGCAGATGGTTAATTTGTTATGACGGGGGAACATGATTTTTCCTTTGAATTTTACCAGTGAATGTAGAACATGTTTTTGGCCAGGAAGATGATGGCAACCTGGTGTAAAAACACACTTAAGTGAATATATTTGAAGCGACTGCAGTTCATCTTTGCTTTTATCGACAGGTACATGGCCGTTAAAAAATGTCCGAGCACGCTAAAGGCCAGCAGTATTTTCAATGACAGCAAGATGCCAAATGACGAGGCGGTAAACTGCTCCATGCTCTGGATATGGTGGAAGACCATGCCGATGCCGGAGAGAAAAAGAACGGCCATCACATAGGGCATGATTTTCCTGGCCCTGGAGGTGATGCCGTTTTGCAGTTTTTGCATAACATCACCGGGCAGCTGTTTGCGAATCGACTCGAGAAAAATGACTTCAAAAAAAACCACACCAATAAAGGTAATGGCCATAAAAATGTGCAGGGTGATCAGTACTGGATAGGGCATATTAATGTATCTCTTTGTTTTGGAATTGAGTGATAATCTTGTTTATGTCTTGGCTGTCTTTAACAGGGTATTCTTGCTGGCGGTTTTCTTAGGTTAATAACAGGCACTTGCCCCTTAAGGGCTTGTGTATGCCGGTCAGTAGTTTAAGCAGGGACGACTTGCCCAGGCCGCTGGCACCCAGTAAGGCCAGGCGAATACTTTGCTCGGCCATGGCCCTGTTGGCGTTAAGGGTAATGAGTATCAGCAGCAAAACTTTAATCAGACTAATTTTCATGATATTTATGGTTGTAAATGATATTGATTCTCATTATTATCCATCTACAGAATTTTACTATTGATCAATATCAAGCGTCTTTAATATGCAGGTAACTCTAATGCTAAGCGATACCAATTTATTGAATGTCATGAGCGAACAGGAAAGACAGGAGCTATTAACTCGTTCAAAAACCAGGAAATTTGAGGCGGGACAAACCCTGTTTAATCAGGGTGATACGGCAGACAAGTTTTACCTGGTGAAAAAGGGCCAGGTAAAACTGATCCGGATAATGCCGTCAGGGGATGAAAAAGTCTTTAAGGTCTTTACACACAACGGCGTGATTGCCGAAATGGCGATGTTTATGCCGACGCAGGAATACCCCATGACAGGGATAGTGGAAGTGAGCTGCGAGCTGGTGGTGATTGAAAAAGATTTATTGCTATCGATTATTCACAGGTCTTCAAACCTGGCCATCAATATTATGAGTTTTATGAGCCAGCGTATTGGCAGTTTGATGAACACCATAGATACACTGACGCAGGTGAGTGCCGATCAACGCCTGGTGATGTATTTTGCCCAGCTCTATATCAAGCAGAAACCCGGAGATTCGGTCATAGAGTTGCCTTTTGCCAAAAAGGTTGTGGCTAACCAGATTTGTGTTAAGCCGGAAACCCTGTCACGTATTTTCAAAAAGCTTAAGGACAAAAACCTGATGCAGGAGAAGGGCAAGCATATTCTTCTGCCCAATATCGAAAAACTCTGTCAGACGGTGGATCTGGTGCCGGACATTTTTGTTGGCAAGCAGCAAGTGGCCTAGCGGAATATACAGCTTGCCCGAATTAAGCCTTTAGTGCCCGCCAGAATATCTCAAAGGCCGCTTCCCTGTATTCCGGGTTTTCTGCCAATTCCGGGTGATTGATAAAAAAGCTGCTGCTGGTCAGGAACTGGCCATGGCAGTTATCCAGCATAAGATCCAGGGGGTAGTTGGCGATCAGTTTTTGCTGCTGGCCGTATTCAATGAGCTTTCTTAAGTAGCCGAACTCCTCCTCCAGTACCTTGGCCTGCAATTGGCAGGTTAACGGCTGGTAATGCACGGCTTGCAGGCAAAACTGCTGGCGCAGCGGGTTGGCTATGGTCCAGTCCAGTGCCTTGTCCCAGGCGGACTTGGCTTGCTGTTTAAGATCTTCTGACGCAATACCTTGCGGTGCTACCTGCCTGGCGAAGTCCTGTTTAAGGTTTTGGTATAAGCTGATGACCAGGTCTTCTTTTGATGGAAAATGATGAAACAGGGTGCCGTTGGCAACGCCGGATGCCTTGGCTATTGATGCGGTAGAGGTGGAGTGGATGCCCTGCTCAACAAAGAGTACTAATGCGGTATCCAGGATTTTCTGTTTCTTGCTTACGGCCATATGCTACTCAAAAAAATAAACGCTGGCGGCATTTGCCACCAGCGCCGGACATTCTATCTTAAAAAAGTTTTCAACAATAACTTTTGAATGAATTTTCCGTATGGGGGATGTACCAGGGTACCGGTATTGAGTTTGCCCCTTTTCAGGACGGTTTTAGCCTTGGAAAAGGTCAAGAAGCCTTCATGGCCGTGGTAGTGTCCCATGCCCGAGGCGCCAACCCCACCAAAGGGGGCGTCGTCGGCGGCAACATGTAACACGGTTTCATTGATACAAACACCGCCGGAATGGGTGTGTTTAAGCAGGTGCTGCTGAGTCTCTGTATCAAAACTCATGATATAGAGCGCCAGGGGCCTTGGCCTGTCGTTAATATATCGAGTCGCCTCATCTATACTCTTGTATCCGATAATCGGCAGGATAGGGCCAAAGATTTCCTGTTGCATTAACAGCATATCGTCTGTGGTATTGGTGACCAGTTGAGTCGCCAGGTGGCGAGAGCTTCTGTCGATGTCCTGGCCATTGGCCGGCACCAGTTTGGCACCCTTGGCTTTTGCATCATCGAGCCAGGATAGCAGGCGGCCATGCTGGTTTTCATTAATGACGTTGGCATAATCCTCACTGGTTTGCTGCTTGCCATACATGCTTTGGTATTTCTTCTGGTATTCACTGACAAATTCATCCACCCTGTCATGTGGGCAGAAGATGTAGTCGGGGGCGACACAAATTTGTCCGGCATTGAGGCACTTGCCATAAATCAGCCGCTCTACCGCCGTGGCAATCGGCATATCAGGGGCTATGATCACCGGTGACTTGCCGCCCAGCTCTAAAGTTACGGGTGTCAGGTTTTCTGCCGCCGCCTTCATCACGTAACGACCGACCCTGGTTGAACCGGTAAATATTAAATGATCAAAGGGCAGGGCCGAGAACTTGGTGGCGACATCTGCTTCCCCTTCCACAACCGCTACTGTCTCTTCGTCAAAGACACTGGCCAGCATGTCGATAATGGCCTTGTTGGTGTTTGGCGTAAATTCCGAGAGTTTGATCATGGCGCGATTACCCGCCGCCAGTGCCGTGATTAAAGGCCCGATAGACAGCATAACGGGAAAGTTCCACGGTACCATGATGCCGATAACGCCAAGGGGTTGGTAATGGACCTCTACGCTTGCCGGTGCTAGCAGCAGGCCGGCGTGGCGGCGCTGGGGTTTCATCCATTTTTTCAGGCGCTTTATTGTGTAGTTGATGTTCATGACACAGGGCATGATGTCGGCGATCAGGCTATCGTCTGCCGGACGTTGGCCATAATCTTTATTAAGTGCACCGACCAATTTGTCTTTATGCTTGAGTAAGGCATGTTTTAAGGATTTAAGCTGCTTGATCCTGTCTTGAGCCGATGGAGCAGGAGCCAGTTGATAGGCGTTGCGCTGTTTATTCAACAAGGTTTGTAATGGCTCTATCGCTAGCTCTGTATCTGCTGACATATTCATTGCTTACTCCAAGTAGGGTTAAAAATCACTAGACTGATTAGTCGGTCTGTATTTAGTAAAGGTTATTTTTATCTATAGGTCAAGTAAAAGATCAAGCCTTCCCAGGACAGTTTTCTTGATTTAGACAATAAAAGAGCAAGAATTGATATTGGTTAGCCTGCCAGCGGCTAGCGATACTCAGATATCCGGATATAATGGATAGCAAGACGACAAGGAGCAAAAGCTCATTGTTTACAGCGGCTAAAATTAAAATAATAGGTAAAAAATGAACCCGACACTGATCGCCGACTCGCACGGCACCCCCCTGGTTATCTTAGATGCAGAAAACTATCAAGCCTGGCTGGCAGAGCAGCAAGGCCAGGTACAAAACTGGTTAAGGCAAACGTCCTTTTCAGGCAAGGGCCTGTCATTAATTCCCAATGTAAAGGGTGAGTTGGCACTTGCTCTATTTGTCGCCAAAGACTTAAGTGATTTTTTTGCCTGTGGTGATCTGGTCACTCAGATGCCACAAGGCCAGTATGCCTTGCAGGCAGAAGCCCAATATCACCAGGCAATAGCCTTTGCATGGACGGTGGGAAGTTACCGTTTTGAACGTTATAGGTCGGAAGATAAAACCTTACCCGTATTGGCGATAGATGATCAGACACTTGTTGACAGCGTTGTTAAGCAGGCGGAAGCAACGGCCCTGGTTAGAGATCTGGTCAATACACCGGCCGGCGATATGATGCCGGAACATCTGGGCGAAACGGCAGAGAAAATGGCTGAACGCTTTGGCGCCAATGTCAGCCAAATCGTTGGAGATGATTTACTCTCTCATAATTACCCTACCATACATGCCGTAGGAAGAGCGAGTGTTCACCAACCTCGATTGATAGATCTTACCTGGGGAAATGAAGATGCACCTAAGGTGACCCTAGTGGGTAAGGGCGTATGTTTTGATAGCGGCGGACTGGATTTGAAACCGGCCGCCGGCATGCGTTTAATGAAAAAAGATATGGGTGGGGCTGCTCACGTCTTGGGCCTGGCACACTTGATTATGGCGAATAATTTACCCATCAGGCTGCGTGTGCTGGTGCCGGCGGTTGAAAATGCCGTTGCCGGAAATGCCCTGCGTCCCGGTGATGTGGTGACCACCCGCAAGGGCCTGACGGTGGAGATAGATAATACGGATGCAGAAGGCCGCTTGGTGATGTGTGATGCCCTGGCAGAAGCGGAAAATGACGCTCCGGAGCTGCTGGTTGATTTTGCTACCTTAACCGGCGCCATGCGAGTTGCCCTGGGCACGGAATTACCGGGATTTTTCTCTACCAGTGACCAAGTCGCCAATGGCCTGATGGCGGCAGGCGGGAAAAATAGCGATCCTGTCTGGCGCATGCCGTTATATTCGCCTTATCAGGATCTGCTGAAAAGCCAGATCGCCGATATGACCAACTGTGCCACCGTGCCTTTTGGTGGCGCCATTACCGCGGCCCTGTATTTGAAGGAATTTGTGAACAAGGATACCGACTGGGTACACTTTGACGTTATGGCCTGGAATAACCGCGCCTTGCCTGGACGTCCAATCGGCGGTGAAGCCTTCGGTATTCGCGCCGTGTTTGACTATTTGGCGGCCCGTTTTAGCTAATTTTGCTCTTTTATGCTGCTGCTCATAAGGCATGCTTGTGAGCAGCAGCTATGCCATAGATAGCTAACCGCTATGGGAATAGTCGTAATAAACACGAGACTTCACTATTAAAAAGTATTTGATATATAAGCTTTTAGTATTAATTGACGCATTCTGGTATATAATCGCCCTCGGTTAACCCTTTAAATTTTCATCATTGATATCAAGAGGCACGGATGACTCGCTTATTTTCTATATTCATTTCATTCTTTTTTTGTTTTTCAGCCATTGCAGATTTGCTACCCGTTGAAGCATTTGGAAACCTGCCCCAGGCAAGGCAGGTCAAACTGGCGCCAGACGGTAGTAAAATCGCCTTTATACGCATTATTGAGGGTGGTACCTATATTGGTGTTACCGATCTTAAAAAGAGAAAGACTCGTTATATCGTTAAAACCGACAATCAGAAATTCAAGATAGCTTGGTATGTATGGGGCAACGACGAGATGTTGTTGCTCAGTGCCGATTACCCGGTACAAAACATGGGACAGAAATATACAGAAACCCGGTTAATGAAAATAAGGGTTTCCGGAGAAGAAGAAATCAAAACTGTTGTGATGCCCAAGCGCCGAGAACGTGTGCCTCAATTTCAAAATAATATTATTGATATGTTGCCAGAGGATCCCGATCATATTTTGATGGCGCTGGATCTGCAAGTGGCAAACAGGCCGGATGTTTACAAAGTCAGCCTAAATAACAATAAGCGCCGCACTATAGTCTACCGGAATAAAACAGATATAAATAACTGGATGACGGATAGACAAAACCGGGTGCGACTTGGGTTTGGCCGAGACGATACCAAGATCTTTTACCGGCTTTATGATTTGGCAAGCAAGGAGTGGCGCAATATCTGGGAATATGAGATTTTCGATGCGCCCGATATTACGCCGCTTGGTTTTGGCCTGAACCCGAATGAGCTCTATATTAGAGCCAATCATAATGGACGTTATGCCCTGTTTAAGGTCGACCTCACTAAGCCGGACTTGCCCAGGGAACTGGTCTATGCCGATGAACACTATGATATTGAAGGTTCATTGATTTACTCACAAAAAACCAATGATGTCATTGGCATTTATCATGGTGAGGCAAGCGATGCCAAGGTTTTCTTTGAACCCTCGTATGCGGCATTTCAAAAAGCGCTAAACCATGCATTTCCCGATGCCTATAACAATATCTCAAGCATGAGTGCGGATGAACGTAAATACATCCTTTTTACCAGTAACCCCAAGTCACCCGGTACTTTTTATCTTGGCGATAGAGATAAAAAATCACTGGAGTTTGTGCTTGACCAATATCCCTTGCTATATGAGAAAAAACTTTCTGGAAAACAAAAGGTGACCTATAAGGCGAGAGATGGCCTTACCATAGAAGCCTATTTGACCTTGCCTCACCAAGGAGTAGCAAACCAGCATGCTGCCCTGGTTATTCCACATGGAGGCCCCATGGCAAGAACTTATGGTGGCTTTGACTGGTTTTCCGAGTTTTTTGCCAGCAGGGGCTATACGGTATTAGAGCCAAATTTTCGTGGTTCTTCCGGCTATGGATTTGAGTTTGAAATGGCGTCTGTGCAAAAGTGGGGGGGCGCCATGCAGGATGATTTGGCGGATGCTGCAAATTGGCTGGTGGCAAACCAGAAGATAGGAGAAAAAAGGATCTGTATTCTAGGTGCCAGCTATGGAGGTTATGCCGCCATGATGGCAGCCGCAAAGCAGCAAGGAACTTTTAAGTGTGCCGCGAGCTTTGCTGGCGTTTCCGACCTCAAATATATTGTCAGAAAGGCCAGAAAATTTACTAACTACAAGGTGGTTAAAAAGCAGCTGGGAACCGACAATGATGTGTTGGAGCAACAATCACCGATTAATTACGTTAAGGATATAAGTATTCCCTTAATGCTGATCCACGGCGATAAGGATAGAGTGGTGGATGTTAGCCATAGCCGTAAAATGTATGAAGAGCTGAGCGACCTTGATAAGCAGGTTGATTATATTGAGCTGGAAAACGGTAATCATCACCTGGGCATACAGGCCAATAGAGTCAAGGCCTTAACTTCTTTTGACCGCTTTTTAAAACAGCATTTGGCGCCTTGATTAGGTAACTGCCCTAGAGGCTGTTGATCTTTGTTCAATAATTCTGCTGAGAGATAAAATCGCCTTAATCAAGGCGGAAATTGTGTCATTTAGTCATCTAAATCAGCAATTTTCAACGTAGAGTATGGCGATTTTGGCCTCAGCCCTATGGGCAATGGCTATTTTTAACGCTAGCAGTATTAGAATGTCACTCATTTGGAATAACCAAACGGCGTTCATTCTGCTTTGCTAGCATCAAAAATAGCCTATTGCAGAAAATATGAACAAAGAACAACAGCCTCTAAGTTAGGGCTAGTCATGGTTAGACTGAAAGCCTGCTTATGCAGGCTTTTTATGTCCCTCTCGATTATATAGGCCGTGTTTGCATAAAGCCTAAATTAGGTCTAGCTTTTAAATAAGTAAAAAGTTAACGAAAGGAAGCAATTTCAACGACAGGTTCACGGATTGATAGGTATACACTCACGTAAGACATTCCCTCAAGCCGTATTCCATAAGTTAAATTAGTTATTTTATTTCAATAGTCTATATGATTTAGGGGGTGGTTATGGATACAAGTATTTCCGAAATAATGCAAAAAAACGTCATTGTTGCCAATGTTGATGACTCCATTGGCGAGGTTGAGTCTTTTATCGCCGAAAACCAATTATCTTTTCTGCCCATAGTCGATGCCGACAACAAGTGCTTTGGCGTCATCAGTGATTACGATATCTTGAAATTTCATAAAGAAAAAGGCAATGCCAGGCTCGAGCATGCCTGGGAAATCTGCTCTCACGGGATTATTGATGTTAATGCCGATATCTCCATAAAAGAGGCGGCCAGTTTATTGGTAGAAAATCGCATCCATCATTTGGTGGTCTCCAGCGGCGAAGCCATCAGTGGCGTGGTCTCTTCGATAGATATACTGAGATATCTTTTGACCAAACAATAGATAGATTGAGGTTTTACAAATGTCATTACAGAATATCATGACCACAGATCCGGTTGTTATCCGCATGGACGACGATCTGGCAACGATTCGGGACATTTTTGATCTGGTTAGCTTTCATCATCTACTGGTGGTTGAGGATAACAAGCTGGTGGGGATAGTGTCCGACCGTGACTATCTGAAATCCGTTAATTCCACCTTGGGGACACCGATAGAGACGACCCGGGATCTGGCGGCGTTAAACCTTAAGGCACACCAGATCATGACGCGTAAGGTTTGTGCGGTACGAGAAAATGCGAGTCTTTTTGATGTGGTATCCACTTTTCAGGAAAAACAGGTATCCTGCCTCCCCGTGCTCGATGAAAACAACTCCCCCAAGGGGGTGATCAGCTGGAAAGATATAGTTAGTGCGTTGGCTAGCAATATGGCGAAAAAGCGTGCTATGAATTAGCCGCTTTTCTGACCTCTAGGGTGAATGGCCAAGTGCTATTCTTATAGGTATCAATTGCTCGGTCTTTTATTAAAGGCATTAATTTGAATTTCAACATGCTCTACTTCAGGAATTATGCCTTTTGCCTGATATTTTCTATTTGCTTGATTGTTAGCCGAGACGCTTGGTCATTATCGCCTCTCGAACAGAAACCTAAGCCAATTAAAATTGCCAATATTCTGATAGAGAATCTGCAGGAAAACAAAGCGTTTCCTTATGATAGAGTGTGGCAAGAGATCATTGCTAGGCTAGATGTCCCCGTCAGAACTTTTTACTATCCACCGGCAAGAGCACTAAGCTATTTTTTCGAAGGACACTTTGATTGCGTATTCCCGGCAGAAATCAGATATTTAGCCGTTAAGGGCAACTACCTTCAAACATCGCCAGTTAATTATGCAAAGGTTTATCTTGTCAGTAAAAAACAAGGGAAACACTACCAAGATGATAACTTTTCAAACCTGGATTTAGTGGCGGTTCAGAGGGGCTACACATACGGAGGGAAAATTAACGAATTGCCTGAGAATAAACGCCTTGTCGTCAATAATATTGAGCAGCAGATTGGCTTATTGATGAAAGGACGAGCCGATGCCTTCTTGGTTTTTGTCCCCGACTTATATCTTGTTATTGATCAGAAGCTGACAGAAAAGCTTTGGTTTGAGAAAGGGTCCCCCCTATCAGTCCATCAGGAAAATTTAGTTTGTTGGGAAAATGAGTCAACCCGACAATTAATCAACAGCACAGATGCCATTTTAAAAAAATTGCAGCTTGATGATCTGCTTGGTACTGCGTCAACCCACAAAAGTAGTAATCCGTAGTTATCCTTTAAGAAAGGTTAGAAGGAATGTAACTATTGAAAAGGTCCTCAATTAAGGCCTTTTCAAATGAGCTTTAATTGTTTATGCACTTACTTCTAAAGTTTTCATATTTTGCTTCTGCTTTTGTTTTTCATCGATACGCTTGAGCACCCGGCTGTATATAATTAGTGAAATAAAGGACTCGGCCAGGCCCTGGAAAACAATGCCGATGATCATCATAAAGGCGATTAGGGTCATGGCGGCGAAGTCTTCTTTGTCTCTTTTTATTCTCTATTCGTCGTAAATCGAGGGATTATTATTTTATTGATAAATAAAACGTCATAAAATGGCGGCGCATCCAATAATACCAATTTGATTAATTAATTGATCAACTTAGAGCTTCATTAGCAAGCTTAGAACAAACAAAATTATTTAAACATAGTTAGTCTATATTTCATTCATTTTGTGAAGTTATCAGTTTGCTAATGAGCTCACGAAGTGCGAGATTAAAAGGTTTCTATGCTGCGTTATTGATTTTGACAAGGGAATAACCATTCTCTGCAATCAATGCCTTGCCTATAAACCTTTTCATTCTCGCTAAGTGGTCAATTAATTAAATCAACTTGGTATCATGGCCCCGTAGAATAAAATTAAGGATAACAATAGGCAAATGAAACTAATAAAAACGGCAATTTCCATGGCAATTTTTCTTGCCAGCAGTTCGGCCATGGCGTCGAACACAGTTACGGCCGAAGACTTGGCAAAAATGCAACAGGTAGGCCAGGTTCAGGTGAGTCCAAGTGGAGACGATTTTGCGTTTATCCGCCATGTCCCGCGTGAACTTTATGTCGAAAAGGACGGCACCAGCTGGAGCGAACTTTACCTGGTCGATGATAAAGGAGTGGAGCGTCCCTATATTACCGGCAAGGCCAAGGTTAAATCCATTCAGTGGGCCGCAGACGGGCAAACCATCTATTTCCTGACCAAACAAAAGGAAGACAAGTTCACCTCGCTTTACCAGATCCCGGTCAAGGGCGGTCAGGCCACCAAGGTACTGTCACTGAAAGACACCAGCATCAGCGGCTATGTTTTAAGTCCTGACAACAAGCAAGTGGCGTTATTGGCCAAGGCGCCAAAAGACAAGTCGGAGAAAAAACTAAAAGAACTGGGCTTTAAGGCGGAAGTATATGAAGAAGATTTGAAGAGCCAGTTTCTTCATATTGTCGACTTAAAAGTGGCAGATAAGGCACTAACACCTGAAGCGGTTGAAATCCAAGATTATGTGTCAGCGGTACAATGGTCGCCGAAAGGGGATAGGCTTTTGGTGAAAACCCAGCCTTCTGCACTGATCGATGACAAGTATATGAAGTCGCAATGGCACTTGTTTGATATCCTAGCAAACAAGATCATTCAGTCCTATGCCACAGAAGGCAAGCTGGGGGCGGCGGAGTTTTCCCATGACGGCAAATATATCGCCATCTTGGGGGCGGAAGACAAGCATGATCCGGCCACCGGCCGTTTGTTCCTGGCCAAAGTAAAAACCGGCGAAGTGTCTGACTGGTTACCTGGTTTTGCCGGCCATATCAGTGATTTTGAATGGGCCAATAAGTCCAATAATCTGTTTTTTACCGCCAACATTGGTACTCAAACCAAGGTTGCCAAGATCAAGGTGGGCTCAAACAAATACAAGACCCTGGTTAAGGAAGGCAGGTTTATCGCCGGTAACCTGAGCGTCTCCGATTCGGACAAAACCATTGCGCTACGCGGCAATACCGCCACTCATCCGAACGAAGTCTTTATGCTGCGTGGCAGCAAATACAAGGCGAAAAAGCTGACCGAAACCAACCCCTGGCTAGCGGATAAGGCCCTGGCGAAACAGGAAACCATCAGCATCAAGGCCCGCGATGGTGTCGAGATCGATGGTGTCCTTATCTATCCTCTGGATTATAAGCAAGGCCAGCGTTATCCCTTGATCATGACGGTACACGGTGGCCCGGAAAGCCATGATAAAGACGGTTGGATCACTCGCTATTCACGTCCCGGACAAATGGCGGCGGCACAGGGTTATGCGGTTTTCCATCCCAACTATCGTGGCAGCACGGGTAAGGGCGTGGAATATTCCAAGCTGGGTCAGAATGACTACGCCGGCAAGGAATTTGATGACTTAATCGACTTTAAAAACCATTTTGTGGAAATTGGTTTGGTAGATGAGAAAAAGGTTGGCATTACCGGTGGTTCATACGGCGGCTATGCTTCGGCATGGGGGGCAACCAAGTTGACCGAGCATTTTGCTGCCAGCGTGATGTTTGTCGGTATCGCCAATCAATTGTCCAAATTTGGTACCACGGATATTTCCAACGAGATGAACCTGGTACATGCTCGCTCTTATCCTTGGGACAAATGGCAATGGTATCTTGAGCGTAGCCCTATCTATTGGGCCGGTCAGTCAAAAACACCACTACTGATCATGCACGGTAAGGACGATCCGCGCGTGCATCCGTCACAGTCGATGGAGCTTTACCGTTATATGAAGGTACAGGGCAAGGACGTTCGTTTGGTTTACTACCCGGGCGAAGGCCATGGCAACAGAAAAGCGGCCGCCCAGTATGATTACAGCCTGCGCCTGATGCGCTGGATGGATCATTACCTCAAGGGGGATGGCAAGGAGCTACCGCCTTATCAGCTGGACCATAAGGCCAAGCTGGAAGAGAAGAAAAAGGCCGAGTAACTCACTCTTTAAACTCAGCCTCCTTTGCGGAGGCTTTTTATTGGGAAATTCTTTAACCCGGCTTGCACTTACGACCAGGAATAGCCAGTATTATTAAAGGCCATAAAACTTTTGACCGGACAAAAGGAGAGCAGAGTCGATGGATTCGGTAAATGCCATAGTGGTAGGGGCAGGCGTTGTTGGCCTGGCCATAGCGGCTCGCCTGAGTGAAAAGCTGTCCAATGTTTTAGTCATAGATAAAAATACCAGTTTTGGTGAGGAAACCAGCAGCCGTAACAGTGAAGTGATCCATGCCGGCCTTTATTATCCAACCGATTCGTTAAAGGCCAGGTTATGTGTCAGTGGTAAACATAAGCTATATGACTACTGCCAACAACGTCATATACCCCATAACCGTTTGGGAAAACTACTGGTGGGACACAATGCCGAGGAAGAGGCTTACCTGGCGCGTATTGTCGAGCAGGCGGCAATTAATGGTGTTAACGATCTTAGCTGGCTGAGTCAAAAGGACATTCGAGACTTTTCTCCCGAGCTTTCCGCCACCTGTGCCTTGCTTTCACCTTCCACCGGCATTGTCGACAGTCACAGCTATATGCAGTCGCTGCTGGCGGACCTGGAAGCTAACGGCGGCCTTTTTGTTGCTCAAACCGAGTTTTTGTCGGCTCAGCCGAGCGGGCAGGGTTTTATCCTTGAGCTTGAGAGCCAGGGAGAGCCGCTTAAACTCAATACCAGGTATTTGATCAACAGTGCCGGCCTTTATTGTCAGCGGGTGGCCAATAAAATAGCCGGTCTGGCGAATGAGCATATACCGGAGTTACACTGGTGCCGGGGCCATTATTTTGCTTACAGTGGCAAGAACCCTTTTAGCAGGCTGGTTTACCCTGTGCCGGAGAAAAATGGCCTGGGTATCCATGCCTCGCTGGATATGGGGGGGCAACTAAAATTTGGCCCTGATACTCAGTATGTGAATAAGCTCAGCTATGAATTTAGTACGGGAGCCAAGGAAAAGTTTGTTCGGGCGATTCGAAAGTACTTTCCAGCCCTTGATGTTGAAAAGCTTCACCCGTCCTACGCCGGCATCCGTCCCAAGTTGCAGGGGCCGGGACAAGGCTTTAAGGACTTCGTCATCCAGAGCCAGCAAACTCACGGCATGCCAGGCTTAGTGAATTTATTTGGTATCGACTCACCCGGACTGACCTCCAGCCTGGCCATTGCCGAACATGCGGTTGACCTGCTACTCAATGAATGAACCGTTAATTATCTTTAATGGCAAAAATCAGCAAGGAATCGCCTTCGCCACCGGTCGCCAGTAAATACCTGCCATCTGCACCGATATTAGCCGATGAAACCCCCTTTAAGGCAATGGCATCCAATTCACTGTTTTTGATCATGGAATGAAATGAAACTTGCCTTTATTCCCCTTTTTAAAAACAGATAGCGTGCTGTCGTAAAAGCTAACGACATAGGCAAATTGGTTATTCACATCAAACTTGGTTTGCGAACAGCCAACTAGCGCTAGTACAAAAAGTATGAAAAACAGCGGCTGAAGAATTCTTATCACTATGATTTTCCTGTTAGGATTTTGCTATTATGCGCCTTGATTGTGCTGATTGTAGATGAGACAGAGATAAAGGAGAAAGACTTGCAGACAATTATACTTGACGGAAAAGCCATTGCCCCTTCCAAACTGGTTTGTGTCGGGCGAAATTATGTCGAGCATATTAATGAGCTGGACAATGAAGTACCGGAGGAAATGGTGGTATTTCTTAAGCCAAATTCGGCGATTGGCAAAGAAGTCAATGCTTTTCATCAGGAAGACTTGCACTACGAAGCCGAGCTATGTTTTGTTTACCAAGAGGGGCGTTTTGGCGCCGTCGGTTTTGGGCTGGATCTCACCAAGCGGGCATTGCAAAGCAAGTTAAAAGCGAAAGGCCTGCCCTGGGAGCGTGCCAAGGCATTTGATGGCTCAGCCGTGTTGAGCGAATTTGTTAGCATAGAGAAAATAGAGCAGTCCATGACCTTGGAGCTTCGTATAAATGATAAACTGATTCAGCAGGGCGGAATTGAACTGATGATCTATAAGCCGGATGAAATCCTGGCTCAAATTCAATCTTTTATGACACTGGAAGACGGTGATGTGGTGATGACGGGCACGCCAAAAGGTGTAGGTAAGGTGGAAAGCGGGGCGAAATTTCAAGGCAAGGTGTTATCAAATAATCGAGAGCTAATTTCAGCATATTGGCAGGTTAAATAAAAAGAAGCAGGTTTGTTAGCTAGGCTGGGAGTTTTTGCTGAGCTTTAATAATGATAATTTAACAAAAACTTAACATTTGTACCTTGGTTCATTATCATGTGCGGCAAAATAATTATAATAATAACGGATGCTGTCAATGCTCTCAAAAATTGCTTCTTATTTTGCGCTCCTTATGTTTTCCGTGGTGTTGAGCGCCTGTGGTGGCGGTTCGGACAAGCCCAAAGATGACAATAAAACGAAAGTAAATACCCCGCCCGTGGCCAATGCCGATACGGCCACAACCGAACAAAACCAAGCGATTGTTATCGCCGTTTTAGCAAACGACTCGGATGCAAATAAGGATGCGTTATCTCTTGCTTCGGTCGGCCAGGCGAGTCATGGCGAGGCTAGTATTAGTAATGGTGCAATAAGCTACACGCCAGATAACGGTTTTGCTGGACAGGACTCCTTTTCTTATCAAATATCCGATGGCAAGGGGGGAATTGCCTCTGCCAGTGTCACCGTGGATATCAGTAACCTGGTGCCAGTTGCTGGTGCCGATGAAGTAGTTATTGACGTCAATGACGTTATTGCCATCGATGTCTTAGCCAATGATCTCGATGTCTCCGGTGATACCCTGAACATCCAAGCATTCTCAGAGCCTGCGTTTGGTAGTCTGGTCAAGGAAAACAACCTGATATCTTACACGCCCGCCGAGGACTTTGTCGGCCAGGATACTTTTTCTTATACCGTCAGTGACAGCTATGGGGCAACAGACTCTGCCATAGTTGAAGTTATTGTGAATAATGTGGCCCCGGGTGCTGAAAACGACCTGGTGGAAACTCAGCAAAGTACGGCGATAGAGCTGGATGTTCTGGCCAATGACAGCTCCAAGGCCAACCATCAGCTGACGATTGTCAGCACGTCAAGCCCGGGCCATGGTGCGGTGAATCTGGAAGAGAATATGCTGACCTATACACCCGTATTAGGTTATGTTGGTCAGGACTCTTTTGCCTATGTTATCCGTGATGAACTGGGCGATGAAGCAACGGCAACCGTGGCTGTTACTGTGGTCAATACTGAGCCCGTGGCAGCGGACGACTCGGTTACAACAACACAAAACCAGGCGGTAGAATTCACTCCGCTTGACAATGATACCGATGCACTAGGGGATGTACTGACTATCTCCGGGCTTGCCGCAGCTGAATTTGGTGTGGCAGTGTTGGAAGACAATGTTGTGAGTTACACGCCAAATACTGGTTATTCCGGGTTGGACACTTTTACCTACACCATGGTTGATGGATATGGTGCCGTGAGCTCGGCCAGTATCACTGTGGATGTTGCCAATAATTTGCCAATAGCCAACGACGACACCGCCAGGGTATTTAAAAACGGCAACCTGACAATAGATGTGCTAGCCAATGATACGGATGTTGAAGGGGATACCCTGAGCATTCAGTCGGTATCAGACCCGGTTAATGGTAGTGCCAGCATTGTTGGAGGTAAGATTAGTTATGTACCAAACACCGACTTTACCGGTGAAGATGTCTTTGGTTATATCTTGGTGGATAGTTATGGCGCCTCAACCTCAGGTTTTATTAGCATTAAGGTGAATAACGGCATCAATGTTAGTGGCAAGTTGGTGGGCTTTGCCGAGGCTGGCACTAGGGTGACCCTGGCAGTCGGTGAACAGGAATATACAGGCGCAACGGATACTGGGGGCAACTTTACCATTGAGATAGATGGAGAAAACCCGGATGCCCTGATTATTGCTCGCGCAGAAAGTGTTACCGACCATTACTCTTTGTATGCTTATCTGGGCGATGTCGCCGGATACCTGGCGGAAATGGGGGATACCTTTGCCGTCAGTGGTAAGGATCTCTCCAGTATTACCACGGCCGAATATGAGCTGGTTAATTATGTCCAGGAAGAAGAAAACCCAGGAGTAGCTATTTCTAGCTCAGAAGGCTTGAGCACAGCCCGTTTTCTGCTTGACGGTGATATAGTATTGAAACTGGCCGTTAGTGCCGAACTGATCAATGCCTCTAATGGCATAGAGCTGCCGGATAGCTATGCCAGCATTAATGCCTTTATGCAGGCACCCTTTGCCATGCAAAAACAACTTTCTGTTTGGCGTGAACAGCAATCAGTGGAATATTACTCAGCCTTTGCCAGCTTGTTTGAAAGCGCTGAGATGACCTCAAGCCCGGACGATTTGACCCAGACAAGTAATATCTTGTTTAAGTCGACAAAAACATCAACGCTCCACTCCACCATTAATTTAACCCTAAAGGCAGGAGGAGCAGGCTTTTACTCAAATGTTGATACGGCACTTACCTGGGATAGGGGGAGCGACCAGCTCGATATCAGCCTGGAAAACGCAACGGATGTCATTCGCCATGAGTATTTTTATTGCGGTAACAATGCCAATCAGCAAGTGAGCTTTTCATCACAAAATATGTCTTTCAAGTTTTTATATGCAACACCTGACTATGATGTTTATATACGTAAAATTGTCGGAAATTTTGCTGACTCAGCCTGCCTGGATTCAGGCTCTCATACCATAGAATATGATACCCTGCACTTGGCGCATCAAGCCCCACTTGATATGGCAGCAGGCCGGTACTATTTTGAAAGCATCAAGAAGGCACCCGATGGCGATGACGTTGATTATGACTATATCTCGGCGGCATTTGAGTTATCCGAAAATGGGCGGTTTGTTGAAACCATAGACTCGGTAATAGCCAGCCGAGAAGGCAACTGGCAGGTTTTGGATAATAAGTTGCGATTAGACTATGACGATGGCGTTTCAGTTGTCTATAGCAAAACCGGAGAGTTTAAGGGCTTTGAGCAGTTAAGCTATCAGACGCTTGAGTCAGATGTGGTGGTGGCTGCTCGGGATACCTTGCTAGTCCCAGAGCAGAATTTAACCTGGGATAACTCAATTGGCTTTATGGCACCGATAGAGTCTCCGCTATTTGATGCCGGGCTACACTCAAATTTTGGCTTGCTATTTAACGGTGATAATTCCGGTGTACAGCGCAATTACAATGATGCCCAGTGGCAGGACAGCTCTATCAGTCGTTATACCTGGAGCCTGAACAGCAATAGATACAAGCTCGATTATTATTTTAATACCTATTCCAGTGAATTTGTAAATTACTGTGATGAAAGTGAAGAGATATGCCTGCGCTGGCGCAGACGTGAAATAGAGGTTATAGGTCAGGTGGATGGCTACTTTATCTTAAAGATATATCAGGAGTATCTGCCCAATGACGTCATAACCAGCACCTTTAGAGGTGGCTATATAGCCCTGTTCAGCTTCTCTGAATAATACCAAGTGAATTAAATAATTGATCACTTAGCGAGAATTAAAAGGCTTAGAGGCAAGGCATTGATTGCAGGTAATGGTTATTCAGGACAATTGCTCCTGCATTGTCTAATTACCTACATCCATGTAGGGTCCTTATCAAAATCAATAACGCAGCTTATAAGCCTTTTAAACTCGCCCTTGGGAGCTCATTAGCGCACTGATAACTTCACCAAATAAATAAAACATAGAATGACTATGCTTGACTCATTTGGTTTGTT
>Ga0213838_1000140_pt1 | contig 102102 bp, 68 predicted proteins | sample SWPATP13_FD_160577 | JGI IMG/M metagenome (GOLD analysis project Ga0213838, IMG submission 160577) | Coastal seawater microbial communities from Marineland, Florida, United States - SWPA TP1 #3 | ecosystem: Environmental > Aquatic > Marine > Coastal | place: USA: Florida | collected 2016-08-06 | reverse complement strand
TGCGGCAATGCGTGCAGCCGTAACAAACATAGCTTCAGCCATAAAAAACTCTCTTTTTATGAATGTGTTAGTTAGTTTTGGATATTAGGGCTGCTGATCTTTTTCAGTCTCGACAAATACGCTGCCCCTAAGGCAAATCCATTTTGTTCATGGTTTAAATAAAAGTCGTGATATCTAGAGCGTGTTGATCTTTCAAGTTTATTTTTGCAGCAAAGGTCAACACGCTCTAAGTAAACCATGATGCTAAGCATTCTTTATTTTCTTTCCATAGCAAATAGTTAAGCACAAAAATTAAATATTTGTACTCTAAGGTGGAAATTTCGCGGGAAATTTTCTGGCGCTAGTAAAAAAATGCTTGGGCTAGCCTATAGAATTATAAAAACTTGCCTGCCTCATTGCCTGTTCAAGTGGTAGGTCCGGATAAAAGTTATCTCGTGCGGCATGAATAAACTTTAGGGTTTTAAAGGCATCAAACCAGACATTTAACTGCTTATTAAATTGAACCTGACTGGAGGCATGATGTTTGGTGACAAAGGCATTGATATCGAGTTCGGTTAGAACCATAGATAACTCGTCGCTCTGCAACGCCAGCCAGTTCTCAAGCTGTTCGCGGTATTGCCATAAGGACTGAAATGCCCTTAGGCATTCTTTAAGCAGGTGGAAGGTGAGCGGATGGTAATAGTGATATTCCAAGCCTTGTTGGTTAAGTGTCAGTATTTTACCGACCGCAGGCCCAGTGCCGAAGGGAACCCTATCGGAGACCCTGGCATCCAAGGTGACTTCAGTATCGGGCAGGAAATCAATACGACCAAGCTTGGCAAGCTTGTTCAACAGGTAAAAGTCCTCGCCCGCACTTCGTTTGGGAAAGCCTCTGACCTTAGCATAGGCCGTTGCATCGAAAACCAAAATACTGCCTATGGTAAAAAAGGCATAACCGGATTCAGCATAATCAAGTCCCGCCACAAAATACCTTAATGCCCTTTCATATTCTTGATTGGCCTTATGTATTGCCTGGTTGTCACTGACATGAGTGAAATTAAAACAGGCGGCAACGGCAGCATTGTTCACCTTAGCGGTTGCCGAAAAGTAGTCATGGGGCAAATGTGCATCGGCATCCGACGAATGTATCCAGCTACTGGCCAGTATGTTTTTGTGCACCATGGCTAGCGCCAGATCGACGCCAATTTTTCGTGCCAGGCCAACTCCCTGTTTTTCCGGTATCGGTCGGTTAAATCGATCAACAAGCAGTAAACAGGCGCTTTTCCCTTTGATGTTAACCAGTGACAGCTCACCACTTTGCCAAACCCTAGTTCCAAATGCCAATACACTATCAAAAAGCCTGGCCTGGGCCAAGTTACTCGTCTCACTCTCTGGTTGATTGACCACCAAGATCATCAAGGACTCTTGCTCTGCCAGTTTCGAGTTAACAAAGCGTTCGATAAAACCCGAAGACTCCTTATAGGCAGGGATAACAACCGCATGTTTAAAAGAAATATCTGCAGGAAAAGAGTCGAGCTGGTTAACCTCATGCTCGGCATAAACTTTTAGGTATTTATCAATGGCTTTGTTCACTATGACTATTCACTGGCAATTAACGCATGACGCATGCCTTTTTATCTAAGCAAGGTATCAAACAAAAACTTTGCTTTATTTTATACCAAGTGAATTAAATAATTGATCACTTAGCGAGAATTAAAAGGCTTAGAGGCAAGGCATTGATTGCAGGTAATGGTTATTCCCTTATCAAAATCAATAACGCAGCTTATAAGCCTTTTAAACTCGCCCTTGGGAGCTCATTAGCGCACTGATAACTTCACCAAATAAATAAAACATAGAATGACTATGCTTGACTCATTTGGTTTGTTCTAAGCGCGCTAATGAAGCTCTAAGTTGGTCAATTATTTATTTCAATTGGTATTACAAGCTGTGGGGCTAAATATTTTTTTCAGCAGCAAGTATAACCCGATGAAGCATGCCAGGTTAACTCAAAATAGAAACTTATTTAGATGGCGCTGCCGGAGTATAGGTGGAGAGATTATCAGGGTTCCACCAATCCGTTTTTTGCTAATGATCTGTGGACCTTTTTCCCTATCCTGGCCAAATTGCTGATATCGGCAAGTGTTGGGGTATCACCATTATCCAGCTCAGCCTGGCAATGTTCCACTTGCATGGAGATATATTCCAGCAGCTTTTTCGGACAGCCAATACACTTTCCGGCACAAATTTCCGCTTCAGACATACCAAAGGGAAAAACGTCCTTGATTTCCTTGATCAGAATCGTCATTGCGGTTGTGGTATCAGGCTTCAACTCTATTGCACTCTTATACTAAGAACAATCAAATTAGAGCATATACGTAAATAATTTTCTTTAATTTAGATCAACAAAGTATCAGCCATATTGCGGGCCCATTAATACCAAGCTGAGCCCGAAATTATGGAGACAATAATCTCATTTATTCACTTTTTATTATCAATAAGAATCGCCTAGACAAAATAAGCAGCAATAACAAGGTCAAGTAGAACATGCTGCCCGAGCTGGATTTTTCGGGATCCGTTTCTTTAGCCACATCTTCATTGGCAATCACGGCAATCCCGCCGGGATCATCAATGGTGCCATTGGCAATACCATCGGCATCATTTGCGCCACCGTCTTCAATCATTAAACGCAAACAAACATCCGAAGTATTCAAGCCATCTTGATAATGGTCGCTATGATATGGCGGACAAACACCGTTAATGGCTGGGCTTGAGGCAATGGCATTTTTACTGTCGACAACGAAAGACTGCCAGCCATTTTGCTTAGAAAACTTACGATAAACACTGTACTCTGGGATAGCCTCTAACAGGGGTATAACAACAAATGCAGAGTTACCGTACGGCGAAACCCCCTTGATATTAAAATCGAAATACTCGTTTGAATGAGTAAGTTCATCGGCCGTGATAAGCCCGGTATCATTAATTTCCTGTTGTGACAGCTGAATGCCATCACCGTATTGCAACCTGGCATAGCTGCCCAAACTCAAACTAAGCCCAGGCTCGGTTTCCACCAGCTTATTCTGAGCAGAATTCACATGCAGCTGTTGAACATAGGGGATCTCGGACGTATCCATAAATGCCGGTAGCCCATCTCCATCATTGTCGGCAAAGCCCTCTTCACTATCAATGATACCGTCTCTGTCCGTGTCAGTATCGGTAAGGCGAGGCAGGCTGTCTAGCAGCAGAATGGCCATAAATTCCTGTTGAGACAACTGCCCTGTTCCGCTATCGGTTACGGTAACGGACAAGCGTATCAGTCGGCCTGCTTCTGCCGGCAAACTGATTTGCTCGGGATCTAAAAAGACATTAAGCTGGTTCGCACTCAGCTCTGCATTCAAATAATCGGGCAAAGCCCAATCAATGATGTGGCTATCATCGGGGTTAGTATCCTTTAATGTTAGCGTAATAACGGCTTCACCTTTGTCCTTGGCAATAGAAGATACTGTCATGGCCTGCTGTTTCAACTCCAGTACGGCTTGAGGCGCGACATTGTTTTCGGTCACGGTCAGGATATGGCGATCATTATTCCCCGCATTTACCGTCGGGTTAAAGCTAAGAATAAGCTCTTCATCGGCTTCACTTTGAAAATCATCAAGCAGGTCAATATCAATAAAGCCATACACGCCTTCTTCAATAATGATTTGGCTGGCGTTAATGTCATAATCCAATTCGTCACTGCTGCCGGATAAAACAAAAGGAATATTCAAGGGGTAGCTTGGCGCTACTCCCGACAGCAGTACTTCCACTCTGGCAGAACTTCCCTCTGCGACAAGTTGCGACTGAGAAAAATTAACTAACGGGTGGACATTGACCACCTGTTCAATCTCGGCAATATTGCCTGCATTATCAACGGCTCGCCACAAAATCTTGTGCTGACCGGAAGAGAAACTTTTCACTCCCTGCTCAAAACCCAATGCTTCGGGCTGGCAACAGTTAGGACCGTCCAGGCCATCGGATGCGGACACAGTCGTCATTGCCAGGACGTCATCCAGGTTAACAAGAGTGAAGGTGTGATCGGCATCGATATTGATGGCAGAAGGCGGCGTGATCACAGGAGGATAGTCATCAATAAGCGGATTGGTATTGGCTAACGCTTCATCGGCATTACTGACACCGTCATGATCCGTATCCAGGTCACCATCACTCGCATCGAGTGGGTCAAAGCCATAAGTCAGCTCAAAGTCATCGCTCATGCCGTCATTATCATCATCGGGATCGGCATTGTTACCTAAGCCATCGCCGTCGGTATCTGTTGTTTCGGTTGGGTCTAGGGGTAAGTCATCCAGGTAATCCAGTACGCCATCACCATCATCATCGGTATCATAAACATTGCCTATGCCGTCGTTATCCGTGTCATACTGTTCAACCGGATCGAGCGGAAAGGCATCATCAACATCCAAAACACCGTCGTTATCATCATCGCTGTCTTCGTTGTTACCTAGACCATCGTTATCATCATCCCGAGACTCATTGGGATTTAAAGGAAACAAATCGACATTGTCCAGAACGCCATCGCCGTCATCATCGATATCGAGCACATTACCTATGCCGTCATTATCCGTATCCTGGTATTCACTGGGATCCAGTGGGAAGGCGTCATCTACGTCTAAAACACCATCATTGTCGTCATCAGCATCGGCGTTATTTCCTATGCCGTCATTGTCATCATCACGTGATTCAGCAGGGTTTAAGGGGAATAGGTCCAGGTTATCCTGTACTCCATCATTATCATCATCGGTATCGGCGTTATTGCCAATAGTGTCGCCATCCGTATCCAGCCACTCTGCAGCATTTAGTGGAAAATCATCCATGGCATCGACAAAACCGTCATTATCATCATCACTGTCGGCATTGTTTCCCACTAGATCGCCGTCCGTATCCACAGACTCAGCGGCATCTAGCCTGAAAGCATCATCACTGTCGGCAACGCCGTCGTTATCATCGTCACCATCGGCATTGTTCCCCGTACCGTCACCGTCCGTGTCTATCCATTCGTTTACATCCAGGACAAAGTCATCATCAGAGTCAACAAAGCCGTCATTGTCATCATCGCTGTCGGCATTATTACCAACACCGTCGCCGTCTGTGTCTAGCCATTCAGTTGAATCAAGAGGAAAAAGATCATACACGTCAATGACACCATCACCATCGTCATCACTGTCGGTATTGTTACCTATGGTATCTGCATCGGTATCAATAGTTTCATTCGGGTTAAGCGGAAAAACATCATTAACATCCAGCACGCCATCATTATCATCGTCGGTATCGGCATTATTGCCGACACCATCTGCATCCGTGTCTAGCCATTCGTTGGGGTCTTCTGGGAAGGGATCATAAAGATCGATAACAGGATCACCATCATTATTATTGTCAGCAGTGTCAGGTATGCCGTCACCATCATCATCAGTATCGGCATTGTTCCCTATGCCATCCATATCAGTGTCGTACCATTCGGTAGGATCATTGGGAAAAGCATCAACAGAGTCATCAAAGCCGTCCCCATCCGTATCGACAGCATAAGCTGCCGCGCTGAACCAGAACAGCATAACCAATATGATATTAAAACGACGCATCACAACAACTCCGATACAAGTATTCTTATTTAAATAGGTACAGACAAAAACTTAAAAACAACTTAAAGACCCCACGGCCTTATTCATTATTGTTGAATTATAATATTTAATAGCCAATTTGGCGGCCAAACCTATAGTTAACACCGATAAAAGCAGAACTGATATCACCAAACTCAGAATAGCTCGGATAATGCTTTACCCCCAAATGTACTGATGCTTGCTTGGTTAATTTTTTATAAACAGTAAAAGCAATAAAGGGGTTGATATCACCTTTTTCCGAAAAGAATTTCTCTTCATCAAGGCTTGGCCATACAAACTTGTTTTCAGTCATGGCAATACCAATTCCAGCTTGTGCTTCAAATGTTAGCCCCTTAACAAAGTCATTATAAGATTTAGGTGAGTATCTATAACTTAAACTTGCCTCTATGGTATCTAGAGAAAAATCCAGTGAGTCGTTGTTCCAGTCGACATTAACATCATCAAGAAGGTTATAGGTTAAAGACCAGTTTAAGGCCTTATGCCGAAAAAGACTGTCCGTTACTCCTAGCGTGTAACCCTGGGTACCGGACTCACTCCCCTTATGCAATTGCAGCATTCCTTCAATTGCATGACTTTTGCCCTGCACCAGGCCGAAGAAGAAAAGCAAAGCTGAAACAGTCAGAATGCGGTTATGTAAAGTGGGTACAGCTCTCTTAGCCAACATCTTATTTACAATCATTATTTTTTACCTTAGCCAAATTATCGTCACTTTAACTTATCCACCAGCCCAAGCAAAATCCAAACCACTGTTATTTGATCTAATTGGCTTTATAAAACAATGGTCAGATAAGTTATGGAGGAATTATTGGTTGAGGTTGTCGACCTTATCAGCAAAACACTTTCATTCGGCCTTTTTAATAGATCTTAGGTAACAGCATATATCTAAGCAACGATGAAGTAGGTTGAAAGTACTACTAGTCATAAAGATTCTGTGTGGACTGCCTAGTCACCTAGGCACTCAAACTTACTCACTTACAAGCGCATTTACAGGTTTTGAAGTAACTGCCTTGTAGGCAATTGAAAGGATGGCGCAGTAAGCGATAACCAAACTGATGACGATTCCAATTGCAAAGGCACTCATTGGCAGGTCTATACGATAAATAAAGTTGTTTAACCAATCCCTTATTTGCCCAGTAGGCAATTGGCAAGGCGATAACATTGGCCAGCACGATAAGAAATGTAAATTGATTAAGGAGCATAAAACATAACTGGCCGTTGTTTGCCCCTAAAATTTTCCTAATCGCAATTTCTTTCACTCGTCGTTCAGTGGTAAATGCTGCCAATACGATGGCACCATAAAGGCCGACAAGGCCTGCCAAACCCATAACATATTTTAGGTATTGTTTTTTGGGGGTTTAGATGAAATGGGTTTGTCCATAATTCCTCCTGCTTAATGAGTAAGTGGAGAATGAATGGAGCCGTGCAAAAAGTAATGAGTAAGTTAGGAAATAGCGGTGAAACAGCAGGAAAAAGTTGTGACCACGACAATGGTCACAACTTTTTTACTTATTTTTCAATGTGTTTCAAAAGGATGGTCGGGTGTTATTCAGATACGGTTCTCATTACGTCCGCAATGGTTTGAGCCATTTTGACATAAATAATGCCCTGTTTATTGGCGTTAAAGTCAACCTGGATGGGTAAATCTTGCCAGAAAGAAACATTAAAAGAGTCCAAAGCGATGGACGCCAGTTGTCCCGTATCTTGTGAAAAGCACACCAAACTGTTGTCTACCAGTTGCAGGTTTAGTTTCCTTGCCGCCATCGCGGGTTTGCATTCCATGGCAAGTGATTTAACCACTTCTCCCTGCCCGCTCATTAATACAATTTGGCTTTCTTGTTGTGAAATGAGTGCAAATAGCTGTTGTTTGGGTAAGAACACTCCACCATGGTAATCCTCTGCTATATCTGTAAGCGTGTCAGAATCAATATGATAGCTTGAAACCTGCAAGCTGTTGTTTCTTACCGTGGTAAATAGCAACCCTTCTTCACTTAGCCAGCTGACACCTTGAATTGACATATTATTCAGTGGCAGTTTATCCACACGGCGAGTATTAATATCGGCAATAAAAATCTGGTTGTCGGCTAATATAAGCAACTGCTGATCCGAGGGTGAAAAAGCCAGATGGTACAGCTTGACATTATGTTCAAAGTTCGTCAGCTGACTTGGCTCACCAATACCATCATCGCCTTCTCTAACCAGGTAAACCTGGGCACCCGAAGATCTTTTCGACACAAAGGCATAACTGTTACTAGTGTTCGCCAGTGTCGGCAAGTAGTCCATAACAGACGAGTTGCTTTTTGCAACAAAGCCTTCTAACGCTTTATTTTCTTCACTGTCCGCTCGATAAACAATATCTCGATTCAACAGGTAGGAGACAAAAACAAAGTCTTTGCCGTTATTAAGCCGCTGCACATGCTTAACCCGGGAGGTGTTACTTGCCACCACAGAGAGTTTTTCGCCAGCAAGTGTACTTTGCCACAATTCATATGCAGGGTGCGGAGACGGGTGCACTATGCTCTGGTTATCATGACTAAATGCAACAGAGCGCATTAGGTATTGCAACTGGCCGGTTTTCTTAAGCTCAGAGTCTTGTAAATCAAGGGTGTAAACGGCAGTGTTCGGCTCAAACTCACTATTGAGCATGACTAAGGTATCGCCGTTTGGTGAAACATCAAACGAATAATTCCCTTTCCCGCCCGTGATAGGTTGATTCAAAATCTCTTTTTGCCCAGTTTCCAAATCTATTTTAAAAATTTGATAGCCATGGGTGCTGGTCAAACGATCGTTAAACAGGAAGGATTTTCCATCAGGGCTAAACAAAAAATGTGGATTACTGTATTCGCCACAGTTGGTTAATGACCGCCAGGTATCGGCTTGTTCAACGCTAGATAAGGGGGCCAGATAAATATCACAACTCTGTTTTGATTTAGCTAAAAACGCCACCCGTTTATCGTCATAAGACCAAACCAATCTGGATAAATTAATGTTGGGCTGCTTGACCAATTTTTTCTGGTGTGATTTTAAGTTTTCGATAACTAAATAATTAGCCTCATCATCGGCGGATTCGGTATAAGCCAAATGCTTTAGGTCTGGTGATATTGCCGGAAACAGCTCTTGACTGATTTCTCTAGAAAGAGGCTGAATTTGCTTAGTTTGTATGGATGGGCCGGAAGAAATACTCCAATAAAAAAGTAAAACAAAAGTTAATACCAATAAGCCAATTAGGATTTTGCTGCCAAGCCTAAAACCTGAGCCATTGTTCGAAACCGCTTCACTTACTTCTGATTGATATGAAGCAGATAAAACGGCTGCCTCTTCTTTCGGCTCTGAAAACATCGCTTTGTCACTTGCTACAAAAAGTTGTGACATGCGATAGCCCTTTCTTGGCACGGTGACAATAAAGTGTGGAGACTTAGGATCGTCACCCAAGGCTTTTCTCACTTTCACCAGGGTCCGACTGATTGCATTTTCCGTCACCAAGGTGCCAGTCCAGACATGCTCCATCAGTTCATCTTTACTAATGACCCTTTGGCCGTTTTGGCAAAAATACAACAACAAGTCATAAACCTTTGGGGCTAGCGTGATAGTTTCGCCATGGCAGTTCATCACCTGGTTTTGTGTGTCAATTTCAATGTGTTGACTTTGTAGATAGCGCAACTCAATTCCTTGTTTTTACTATTTGATACTAACCTTTATTGCTTAATATACTACTTTAAATAATAAACTCAGGTAAATAAGTCAACTAACAAATAACTTATTTCGACAGCTTCAAAACCGTCAGCGCACATAATTGTATCTTATTGTTTATTATATGATTTCATACTTTAGTCACTTTAAGGACATATCAGTTCCTAACTTTTCATCCCTAGTTCATTCTTTAATCGCAGCAATTGATTAGTTTTATTCGCACTCAAAACCACATAAAACAAGGGCAGTTCAATGCATACCAAATTAGTACAGTCTATATCGAGATTTTTTTTCAGCTTGATATTTTTATCCTTAACATCAATTGCCGGGATCTTCACCCATATAGCAAATGCTGAGCAAGCAGACGCAGAGGCATTAAAAGCAAGCAGGATTTTATTTGTTATCTCAAGTGATAAACATGGCTATTGGTTACCGGAAGTAGTCGAGCCTTATTATCTGTTAGACAAAGCGGGATATGAGATCGACATTGCCAGCCCCAAAGGCGGTTCAGGCGTACAAAGAGGCGTTAGCAGAATGGATAGTTTTCATAAAAGCTGGTTGGAAAAATCAAAACTTAACCAGCAACTAGAATCAGCTATCCCCTTGTCGGATATCACCTCCTTAGATTATCAGGCAGTATATTTTGCCGGTGGCGCAGGCCCCATGTTTGACCTGATAACTGACACAAAAGCACATGATATTGCCCGTAAGATCTATGAAAATGGCGGGCTAGTGGCAGCCGATTGTCACGGCCCTGCCGCCTTAATTAATATCAAGCTGTCAAACGGAGAATATTTGATAAAGGGTAAAAACATCACTGCCAAGGCCAATAGCGAAGAAGGCTTTTGGGCCAGAGCCACTTACCCCTACCTGCTGGAAGATAAAATCAAGGAACTTGGTGGAAATTTTACTGCAGCAAATAAAGGTGAACCCCATGTAGTGGTTGATGGTCAGCTGATCACGGGACAAAACCCTGCGTCTGCGACTTTAGTTGCCGAGAAAATGCTTCAGCATCTACATTGATTTTAACTTACTGCACAGTCTTTTAGAGGCCAAAGCCAATTTTACCTTTTGAAGACACTCTTATACTGAAAGAGTCTCGATCAGAAACCTCGAAAGGTTTATCATGCACCTTGTTGTGGTATTTTTTTACAATAGGATCTGAGAGAACCATGCTTTCTGTACGCAGCAAGAGATTTTCAGTTCACACGATTGTACAAAAAAATAATAAACAAGAACAAATATAGTAGCTCTTAATTAAACAAAATAGACACAAAAACCGCCAAAGGCCTATAGAAACGGATGATTAGCAAGCACGAATCAACTCTTCAAGACACAAACACACAATCCAGCATTTTGTGGCACGATTATGAGACCTGGGGAGTATCCCCCAAGTTTGACAAACCATCGCAATTTGCAGCCATCCGCACAGATTTAGACTTGAATATCATCTCTGAACCTGAAGTCTTTTACTGTCAAACGCCACAGGATTACTTGCCACACCCTGAAGCCTGCCTGGTTACAGGCATTACGCCGCAAAAGGCCAATAGAGAAGGTTTATGTGAAGCCGAGTTTGCCAAGCGTATCCACACCTTGTTTAGCCAGCCCAATACCTGTGTCGCCGGTTACAATAATATTCGCTTTGATGATGAAGTAAGCCGATATCTGTTTTACCGAAATTTCTATGATCCTTACGCGCGTGAATGGCAAAATGGCAATAGCCGCTGGGACATCATAGATATGGTCAGAGCCTGTTATGCCCTACGCCCCGAAGGGATAGAATGGCCGACAGTTATAGATGAACAAAACGGTGAAGAAAGAGTCAGTTTCAGACTTGAGCTGCTCACCGCCGCCAATGGTATCAGCCATGAAGCCGCACACGATGCCATGAGTGATGTCTATGCCACCATCGCCATGGCCAAACTTATCAAGGAAAAACAGCCCAAGCTTTACGATTTTATTTTTAATTTAAAAAACAAGAAACAGGTTGCCGAGCTGATCGACGTCTACAATATGACACCCCTTGTACATACCTCAAGCAAAATATCTTCAGCACATGGCTGCACCAGTTGGTTTGCCCCGGTGAGTTATCACCCCACCAATAAAAACGCGGTAATAGTGGTAGACTTGGCCAGGGATCCCGAGCCGCTGCTTAGCTTAAGCAGTGAAGAAATTAAGGCTCGTCTGTATACCCGTTACCAGGACCTGGCAGAAGATGAAAAACCTATCCCGGTTAAGCTAATTCATATCAATAAATGTCCCGTTGTTGCGCCGGCCAAAACCCTGCTGCCGGAGAATGCCGAACGCTTGGCCATTCCCAGAGAGCAATGTCTGAAAAATTTGAGTGAGATAAAAAAGCATCCTGAGCTAAGAGATAAACTTAGCGAGGTTTTTACCGAAAATTACGACAACGAGCCGGCTCCTGATGCCGAGCATGCCCTATATGGTGGTGACTTTTTCTCGCAAAGTGACAAGGCCCAAATGGAGGTTTTACGCCAGTTGCCGCCGGAAAAACTCGGCACCCACGCCTTCCAGTTTCAGGATAACAGGCTTGGCACCTTGTTGTTTCGTTACCGGGCAAGAAACTATCCACTCACCTTAACCAGCGCCGAGCAACAACAATGGCAGCAGTACTGTAGCCATAAATTGCAGCATGGCGGCAAGGGTATATTAAGCATGGAAGAATTTATGCTTAAACTGGAAAACCTGGCCTATGAATATGAAAGCAATGAAAACAAGTTATCGATACTTAAGGCCTTATATCAATATGTACAAAACTAGGAGCTAATGCTGGCCAGGCATGGCCGGGAAATAGGGATTTTGCAATTCAATAACGCGGCGTTTTTCCAGGTTTAGCAGCTTTAGATGCTCACCGTGATAACGTTGAAACAGGCGCTCAAAACTGCCATCGGCTATCGCCTGATTAAATCCCGTTTCAATAAGTGATGCCAGTGCCTTATTGTTTTTATTAACAAAAAAGTAATAGGCGGACGGATATTTTACCAAGAGAGAAGGTTCAATCATTAACGCCCTGCTATTACGGCTTTTCTTTTCACGAACGATTTCTAAAACGGAGCGAGGAAAGTAGTCGGCTAACCCGGAAGCCACTGATTTATACATATTGTCATAGGAAATATTCCCCTCAACCGTTAAATTGTTTGCCAGCAATACTCTATAGTCAGGCCAGTCGAATCTTTGCACCGCAAGCAAGGGCCGTAAATCTTTGGCTTGCATGACCTGTTTAAACATCTGCTCTTTTTGCCTATGGATAAAGAAGACGCGCCAGCCCACCAAACCTTGATAAATAGGGATTCGAATAGGCAGCAGCTTCTGCTCTCTTTCTCTGGTGGTTACCGACCAGTTTAGATCGATAACATCCCCCTCAGCCAACTCCTTTAGTGCCCGCCCTTGGCTCATGCTTTCCCTGTTATACTCAATATCTAATTCAAGCCCTTGCTTTTTAAAAATCAAGTGAAGCAATTCATCAACATAGGCATTTCGAATCGCTTTTCCTTGCGCATTACCCGGTATAACTAAGGTCTGAGTTTTCCCAAGCGCCAAATCACTTACAAGCAGCGCAATTGAGGCCAAACAGATAATGATAAATGACGCCAGCTTAAACTTCATGAAACCGCCCTAACGAGTACATGCATTAAGTATATACAGGATTTCAACTACCAAGGCTCCCCAAAAATAATATTTATACTAATTCTTAAAACGGGCAATTAGACTGGATGTATCCCACCTGTTACCGCCAGATTGCTGAATTTCCTGGTAAAAGCCATCCACCATTTTCGTCATGGGTAGCTCAACGCCATTTTTACTGGCTTCGGCAAAGGCAATGGCTAGGTCCTTACGCATCCAGTCAACCGCAAAACCAAAATCATATTCCCCGGCAAACATGGTTTTATAACGGTTTTCCATTTGCCAGGAGCCGGCAGCGCCTTTGGAGATGGTTTCAACCAGGGCATCGGGATCCAGGCCGGCCTTTTCAGCAAAATGAAAGCCCTCTGCCAAGCCTTGGACAACGCCTGCAATACATATTTGATTCACCATTTTCGCCAGTTGACCACTACCTGCAGGTCCCATTAACTTGCTAAAGCGGGCATAGGCATCCATTACTGGTGCAACTTTTTCATAAAGTTTTTCGTCACCACCGACCATAACAGTTAACACACCATTTTCAGCCCCCGCCTGACCGCCGGATACAGGAGCGTCTAAAAAGCCTTTATTTTGAGCCTTTGCCGCCTGCTCCAGCTCCCTCGCCAGTTCGGCGGATGCCGTAGTGTGATCCACAAGAATTGAATTCTCAGGCAGGCCAGCCAAGGCGCCATTATCACCCAAGACGACCTGACGGACATCATCGTCATTGCCCACGCAACAAAATGCAATCTCACAACCGGACGCCGCTTGTGCCGGCGTTGCTGCAACCCGGCCGCCAAATTCAGTTTGCCATTTTGCGGCCTTGTCTGTGCTGCGATTATAAACACAGACATCATGGCCTGCAGTCTGTAGGTGTCCGGCCATGGGATAGCCCATTACACCCAGGCCAATAAATGCGACTTTTTTCATAAGGAGTCCTTAGCGTAAATTCACCCTATTCTACAAATAAAGTGTCATAAGCTCTATACCCAAGCCACCTCAAGATGCTCGTTTCAGGAATCTTGAGGTGGCTTGGGTATATAAGGATAAGAAAATAATATGTCTGGTCTGACGATAGTCCATTTGAACGGACACAGAGCCGTTGCCAATAAGCTAACTTATTGGCAACAGTTGATTAAAACTCTTGCCACTCTATATCTTCACTGTTAATGGCCTTGGGAAGAGGCTTGCCCCTGGCTGCTATTTCAGTAGGATTTGTTGCGGCAATGCTGGTTAGAACAGGCTTATGGCTGCTTGCCATTGCCGTCGAGCCAGCCATTGAGTCAAGCCGGTGGCTACCTAGGGTGAAGAAGGTCATCTGCTCACTCATTTGTTTCGCCTGCTCCGCGGCGGATTTGCTGGCAGCCGTTGCTTCCTCTACCAAGGCCGCATTTTGCTGGGTCATTTGATCCATTTGCGAGACGGCGACATTAACCTGGTCTATGCCAAGCGATTGCTCCTTGGCACTGGTGGAGATATTTTCCATGATCTCGCACACCCTTTTGACCGAAGCGACAATTTCTTCCAGCGTTTTACCCGACTCGTTAACCAGCTTGGTGCCATACTGTACTTTATCGACAGAGTCACCGATCAAGGCTTTGATTTCCTGGGCCGAACTGGCCGAGCGCTGGGCAAGCTGCCTGACTTCGGTGGCCACCACGGCAAAACCGCGCCCCTGCTCACCGGCTCTGGCCGCTTCCACTGCGGCATTTACGGCTAGCAGGTTAGTCTGGAAGGCGATTTCATCCATTACATTGATAATATCGGCAATCTCCTTACTGGCAGAGCTGATCTCGGCCATGGAGTCTATGGCATTATTGACTACGGCTCCCCCCTGCATGGCCGCCTGCTGAGCTTCGTTAGCCATGTCATTTGCCTGGAAGGCACTCTGAGCGTTTTGTTGCACCGTGCTGGCCATCTCTTCCATGCTGGCCGCGGTTTCTTCCAGTGTCGCCGCCTGCTCTTCCGTTCTGGAGCTTAAATCGATATTACCCATTGCCAGTTCATTACTGGCGGAGTCCACCGAGGCGGCCGCCTGAGAAACGCTGGCAATGATATCCGTCAACTTGGCTATGGTATTATTGATATCATCTTTTAACTGAGCAAAAATACCCTGATAGTCATCTTCTATGGATTTGGTTAGGTCGCCATTGGCCATGGCCCCCACCACTCTCACCGTATCATTGATAATACGCTCATTAACATCAACCAGCTCGTTAACCCCCTGGCTTAAGGTTTTAAAGAAGCCTTGTTTATTCTCTAAATCAATTCGCTTAGTCAAATCACCACCGCGTGCCGAGGCGATTAATCCGTGAATATCCCCTTCAATCACCTTGGTCAATTCTTCAACGGTTTGGTTGGCATCCTGTTTTAGGTGATTAAATGCCCCCTGATACTCGTTGGCTATGCGTTGACTCAAGTCTCCCTGCGCCATGGCGGCAAACATATTACTGGTATCTTTAACCACCCGCTCGTTGACATTCACCAGTTCATTGATACCTTTACTGAGTGTTTTGAAAAAGCCTTCCTTGCCCTCTTGATCAATGCGTCCACTCAAATCACCTCTTTGTGCGGCATTAACCAGCGCCTGGATGTCTCCTTCAATCACCTGGGTCAATTTATCCGCGGTTTGGTTGGCATCCTGCTTTAAATGGTTAAAGGAGCCCTGGTAGTCTGCGGTAATGCGCTGGTTTAGATCGCCGCGTGATAAGGCTGAGAACATATCAACCGTGTCATTAACCACCTGCTCGTTGACCGCCACCAGCTCATTGATGCCGACACTTAACCTGTTAAAGAAACCTGCTTTGTCCTCGAGGCTGATCCTTTGGGTTAAATCTCCTTGGCGAGCAGCATTGACCAGCGTTTGAATATCCCCTTCAATAACCTTGGTGAGTTTTTCTACTGTTTGGTTTGCGTCCTGCTTTAAATTGTTAAAAGCCCCATGATAATTATTATCGATACGCTCCGACAAATCTCCTTTTGCCATGGCAGAAAGCATGCGTACCGTATCATTAACCACATTGTCGTTAACATCGACCAGTTCATTAATACTATGGCTTAGCCTGGCATAAAAACCGGCTTTGTCTTCCAGAGCAATCCGGTTGGACAAATCGCCCGCTTTGGCCGTATCAACAATGGACTGAACATCCTTTTCGATCACCTGTGTCAGTTTTTGCTGCATTTGCTGCATGGTTGCCAATAGTTGGCCGGTTTCGTCCCGATAACTGACCTGGATCTCCTGTGACAGATCACCCTTGGCGATCAGATCTGACACCTTAATCGCCTGTTTTAACGGACGTGAAATCATTTGCACAATAACATAGCTGAACCAGGCCACAAGCAGCAGTGCAATAACCAGCACAACACCTTCAACTATCATCATTTGATTGACTTTATTGACCGAGTTTTCGGCAAACAGACTGACGGCCTGGTTCATGGTTTTAAGGGTGTCCAGGTTTAGCTCCCTTACCCTGTTAACATGCTGAAGGTATTCTTGCGTGTTGACATTTTCAGCCGTTCTTAAGTGCTCAACGGATATCATCATGTCCTGCCAAAGCGCATCAACCTCCTGGAGCTTAGAAAGGGCTTCCTCCGTGGGGGCTGCCGGCAGGCTAATTTCATTTTGCATGCCAAGGTCCGCATAGGTAATGCCACCCTGGCTTAACGCTCGCTGTGATGTTTCGAACAAAAGCCGGGTTTTATCTGCCGGTAATTCAGATGGCGGGTTAACCAGTCGCTCCGCCAAGACGGGATCTTGGGTAATTCGAGTTTTCACCATCAAGATTCCCATCAAATCGCCTTTTACAAAATCATGCTTGGGGCTGGAAACGAGTGAATTATGGCAGTCAACACAGCCTTGAGAGGCAATATCCGCCTGGGCATATTGAAAAACAGCACCACCACCTTCGGCCTTGATAACTTTTGCATAGGCACCGTTAGAGTCCGCCGCTAGTGCGTCCCACGCCTCTTTGGCATATTTATCAGAAAGTCCTTTATCAGGATTAACATTAAACTTGCTCAGTAATTGGTAAGAATAGTCGGCCGATTTTTGTTTAAGCTCGGCAGAAACCTGCTGAACAAAAGTCGCAGGAGCCGGTATGGCACCGTGAATGGATTGAAAGTCAGGCGAGGCCGTTACCGGCATGCCATCGTTTTGCAACTTGACGATAACATTTTGATTGTAATAGGCCCTGTCTTCCATGATCTGTGTGGCTATTGCTTCGGTCTGGCGCCTTGAGGCGGCAATGGTCTGCCTGTCATTTAATTCATCAAAAATTTCCTTGGTAAATTTCTGAGTCAGCATGCGCTGACGACCGGCAATATTTACCCCGGTCGAGTCTGAAGCCTGTTCTTGCAGCGTCACCATGGTATAACCCACTATGCCCGCTAAGGTTGCCATAAAAAACAGGCTTAAAATGGTCAGCTTAATGGCGACAGGTTTGTTACCTATCCAATCACGAATAACGGAAACGGATAAATTGGAGCTAAACTTATTTGGATTCATTGGCATCACCACTCAAGTTTTCAAGATTTACTCTCAACAGATAAATTCAAATACAGCTAATCCCAAGCTAATAGACCACTATCCCTATGGCACTAGAGTGCAGATTGTGGAGGTGTTATCCGGATCAACTATAGGTTAGTTTGAAGAAAAGCAGACAGACGATGAGCAAGCATTATCATGCGAACTTGATTTGGAACAAAAAAAGCAAAATTAAGCGAGCGCACATCGCAACATTGGCACATTTATTGACCACTTTTAGGATCCGTCATCCAGATTTTGCCGGAAACGGAAAGCCTCTACCTTTTGCCGATGAGTACTTCCCATCCGGGTAAAAATACCTAGCCAAAAACAATTAATGCTATACAAAAAGTGAAAACCCTTGTATTGTGCACAATATAATTTTACGCTACTAGTTAATTTAAGCTTATGACTTCAACAATTTATACATTTTCAGCGGATGATTACGCCGGAAACACCCAATCACTCTACCAATTTAAAAATAAAGTCTTACTGATAGTAAATACCGCAAGTGCCTGTGGCTTTACTCCCCAATACCAAGGGTTACAGGCTTTATACGACAAATATAAAGACCAGGGCCTGGAAGTGCTGGCATTTCCCTGTAATCAATTTAGGCAACAGGAAAAAGCCAACAGCCAGGAAATCAAACAATTTTGTGATCTGAATTTCAATATCCGGTTTCCCCTGTTTGCCAAGATAGCAGTCAATGGCCCCGACGCCCATCCGCTATACAAGTATTTGAAGGAGCAGGCGCCTGGATTACTGGGCAGTCGGAACATCAAGTGGAATTTTACCAAGTTTTTGGTGGCTCGCGACGGGACGGTTGTCGACAGATACGCCCCGTTTACTAAGCCAGAAGCAATTGAGGGTGATATTAAGAAGCTATTATGAGCGATGTATTAAAGCTGGAGCAGCAGCTTTGTTTCAGGCTGTATAAACTGAGTAAAGCCATGAACCGTTTGTATGCCCCCCTGCTAAAAAAGCTGGAATTAACCTACCCCCAATACCTGGTTATGCTGGCCCTTTGGCAAGAGTCAGACACTTTAACGGTCAAAAAGCTGGGACATTTGCTGGATTTAGACTCGGGCACCTTGTCGCCCCTGCTAAAACGCATGGAAAAACAGGCGCTGCTCACAAGAAAGCGCAGCTCGGAGGATGAAAGAACGGTTAATATCGAACTAACCGCCCATGGCAAGCATATTAAAAAAGAAGCCAAACAAATTCCGGCAAAACTCTTTGCCCTGACGGGACTGTCTATGGCTGAAATGCAGACATTAAGAACCAGCCTGGACACCCTGATGGCAAATGTTAAGGAAAAGAGCGATTAAAATCCTTAGTCCAAACTTAATCACTCTTTGCCTGCTAATTATTCTTTACGCGAATAGAGTATTGTGCAATTGCTCAACCACGGTATTAGCATCACCTTCAGGTACCAAAAAACACAGGTTATTGGCACTGGCACCATGGCATATCATGCGAATATTAAAGTTATTGATCTTATCAAAGACACTACGTCCTATACCCTTGGCGGCATGCAGACCGTTGCCGATAACGGCAACAAGTGACAGGCCATGCTCGACACTGACTTCACATAATTGCTCCAGCTCTTCAACCACGGCTCGGGTGATCAAGGCCTGAGTCGTGCCGGTCGGGTTGTCAAAGGTTAAGGCAACACTGATCTCACTGGTGGTGATCAAGTCGACACTCAGCTCGTGCTTGGCCAAAATGGTAAAGACTTCGGCCAGGAAGCCGTTGGCATGTAACATGGCCGGGCTCTTTACCGTGACCAGAGTTTGCTCTCGGCGCAAGGCAATAGAGCGATAGGTGGGAGCAGACTCGACTTCTTGCTGGATCTTGGTTCCGCCCTTTTCCGGCTCTTTGCTGGAACCGACAAAAACGGGAATATTCTGTCTCATGGCCGGGATCAATGTCGCCGGATGCAAGATCTTGGCACCAAAGGTTGCCATTTCCGCCGCTTCACCAAAGCTGATCTCCTTGATGGCTCGTGCCTGATCGGTAATGCGAGGATCTGTGGTAAAAATACCCACCACATCGGTCCAAATAGATAAATCACTGGCATCTAAGGCTTCTGCAAGCAGTGCCGCACTATAATCTGAGCCGCCCCGCCCCAAGGTCGTGGTATGACCTAAGCCGTCCTGACCGATAAAGCCCTGGGTAACAATAACATTGTTTTGCGTCTTACTAACCAGTTTTTCCCGGCACTGGTTTTTCAGCTCTTTAACATCGACGACCGCCTTGCCATACAAGCTATTGGTTTTCATGACGCGACGAACATCAAAACACTCGGCCTGCACATCAATTGAGTGAAGTACCTCGGTAAAAATCAATGAGCTCATTTGCTCGCCAAAGGACAAGATGGCATCTGTGGTTCTGGCACTATAATCACTGGCCTGCTGACTTGCATATTCGCTTAACTCGCCAAGCAAACGGTCTATTTCCCGGTTCAGGACTGCTTCTGCTGCCAGGTGCCGGGTAATATTGCGCTGAATACCCAGGATCTGATCAAGAATGCTTTTTTGCTCATCATCTGAGATATTTTTTTGGCTTAGACGAACAAGATGGTTAGTCACCCCGGCACTGGCAGAGACAATAACGACGCGGTTTGACGCATCACTTTGGATAATTTTGGCGCAGCGCAACATGGCCTGGTAATCGGCGACACTGGTACCGCCAAATTTTGCCACGGTCAATTTTGATTTTGTTTCGGCTAGCATGACACCACCTCAACATATTCAGGGGAAAAACGGCAACTAGGGTGTAGCCAAATTATTTTTAACATTTAAAGGTCTCCCTAACAAACCACTTGGCATGACAACGCTTGTGGTAAGACTAATACAAGGAAGAGCATGACTGAGCAGTATAGCGGGTGCATAAGCATTGAAACCAGACATTTTCAGCCAGAAGCTCTCCACCAATTGGTGACAGTCCCAGGGATTCAACCCTAGCAACCGAACACGATATGCCACTCATATCGATATCCTCGGCGACAGCCCCCCTCAGCATCAGTCAATGGAATGTGGTTCCTCTTGATACCTACCTGGTTATCGCACCTCTTCTGGTGTTGCTATTTAATCGCTAAATAGGCGATTAAATCCAACAACGGCGGCTATTAAACCTGAATTGGCGGTTAAAATCAATAGACTTTTAGACGTCTATAACAATTATTTTTGTTATTGAGAATATTATCTGTTATTTAAAAAATAAATTGATATAGTGAGCGAAAAATCTTATCAAAATTAAAGTCATGGACTTATTTCTGCTCAAAAAAATAATCAGCGCATTTATTATGCCGCTAAGCCTAATCATCATCTTGCTCTTGTTAGCCATTATTTTTTATCGAAGCAAGCCGAGCTTTAGTTTTAAATGCCTATGTGCCAGTACCCTGCTGTTATTTTTATCCAGTTTCGCCCCCTTTGCCGACTGGATCATGGCGCCTTTGGAGTCGAGCTACCCAAGCTTTAGCCAATCGCAAAAACCTGTCGACTATATAGTGATATTGGGCTGTGGCCACACCAGTGATGATAGGCTGCCAGCCACCAGTCAACTATACGCCTGTTCGTTAGAGAGACTGGTTGAAGCCATCAGAATTTTTCGACTTCATCCCGAGGCAACACTGATCACCTCGGGGTTTAATGGTGCAGATCCATCGTCCAATGCCACTAAGGTAAAGGAAGCGGCGATCAGTCTAGGAATACCGGAAAGCAAAATCATTACAGAAAATTTCCCTAAAGACACGGAAGAAGAAGCCCAGCTGATAGCGCCCCGTATCCAGAACACCCATTCGGTATTAATCACCAATGCCGACCATATGCCAAGGGCCATAGAGTATTTTCAAAAATACGGTGCCAACCCAATTGCCGCGCCGGCCAGCCATTGGGTAAAAGGGAATTTTCAGGCTAAGTCTTGGGGCTACTATGTCCCCAACGGCAGGAAACTACAGCAAACCACCTATGCCTGGTATGAGACCCTCGGCTTAACGGTACAACTCATTAAGAGCCTGTTTGAATAAGTAAAAGTTCAGCCATTATCGTTGACTTGCCAAAAGCGCGAACTTATTAGCTAAACCGGATTGTCGATATCAATAAACTCAGCCGATAGTGACAAGGCTTCAGCCAGATAGTCTGCCAACGCCTTGGCGCCATACCTTTCGGTGGCATGATGGCCTGCGGCATAAAAATGAATATCCATTTCCCTGGCAATATGGGTAGTTTTTTCCGACACTTCACCGGAAATAAAGGCATCTATGCCCCGCTCTGCCGCCAGTTCAATAAAGTCCTGACCACCGCCGCTACACCAGGCTACCGTCTTGATCTTTTTATCTGACTCAGGCGCTATATGTAAACACTGGCGGGAAAGTTTTGTCGAGATCAATTCAGATAGGCTTTCACCCGAGTGCTGTTGCTCAAACTCTCCCCGAACAGCCACACTCAGCGGGTTTTCCGCTTCTAGAGGTGAAACATCTAGTATGTTAAACAACTTGGCCAGCTGTGCATTATTGCCAAGTTCCGGGTGGATATCTAATGGCAGGTGATAGGCAAACAAATTAATATCGTTTGCCATCAGCGCTTTTAATCGCATATGTTTCATTCCCCGGATCACCGCAGCTTCATTTTTCCAAAAATAGCCATGATGAACAATGATAGCATCAGCCTGTGTCTCAATTGCCTTATCAATAAGGGCTTTGGTGGCTGTTACCCCGGTAACAACTTTATGTATTTCGTCCTTGCCCTGTACCTGCAGGCCATTGGGGCAATAGTCTTTGATTTGCTCGGGTTTTAACAGCACATTTAAATGACGCTCTAATTCATTACGATGCATAAATTTATCTTTTAGTTAATAACACTCATAAACAACATGATACGTTAAAGTAAAGTTAATCAACAATGTCCTCAAAATTTTTATTTGCCTTAGTATTACATTCTCTATTCGCTCTTTATCTCAATTACAGGTAAATATGCATTTCTTATTACAATTAAATTTCATATTTATTAACAAATAGTTAAATGGTTTTCATCGAAAAGTTGAAAACAAATATTTACAACTTTCCAATACCAAATGTCGAAAAACTGTATCTTTAACTAAAAGTTTCTGATACAAGTTCCATGTCATAAATTATCTTTTATAACAATATGTTAACAACATCAAAAGATTGTAGGATTTGACAGCAAAATAACAATAAACAAATAAGGAAATAACAAATGAAACAAGCTTTCAGAAGAAAGACCCCCCTCCTGCTTGCCATGACGACCGCATTACTTGGTGCTACTACAGGTCAAGCATTGGCCGCAGAAGAAGGGATCGAACGTATAGAAGTTACAGGCTCTCATATCAAACGAACGAATATGGAAGGACCGTCACCGGTTACCAGTTTATCATCGGAAGATATTTCTAAATCTGGTGTTACTGACCTGATCAGCCTGTTTACAAAACTGCCAATATCGGGCCAGGGTACCTTTTCAACCCAGGCAAACAGCAGTGATGATACTGCCAACGGTGGCTCAAGTGTGTCATTGCGCGGCCTAGGTGCCGACTCAACCCTAATATTGGTAAATGGGCGTAGAGTATCAGTAAGCCCTTTCGCTAAATCCATAGATACCGCCTTTGTTGATATCAATAATATCCCGATTTCAGCAATAAAGCGTGTCGATATATTAAAAGATGGTGCTTCCGCAACCTATGGTTCTGATGCCGTTGCTGGTGTTATCAATGTTATTTTGCGTGATGATATCGATGGCGTTGAATTGTCTGCAAAAGTCGGTTCCACTGCCGACGGAGGTGGTGATGAACAGAATTTCAGTATGGTCTGGGGCAATAGCACTGAAAAATCCAGTCACACTTTTATCATGGATTACTACCAAAGAGATGAGATTCTTTATGCAGATCGCGATTACTCTGCCAGTGCCAACCAAGCAGCTCAACGTCCTAATGATCCTTTTGCCACAGATTTTAGAAGCTCGTCAGGTATACCTGGGACAATCGCATTAGCCTCAGATCCATCCAATCGAATAATAGATACATTTGGCAATGATGTATGTTCCCCTGAAGATACAGATCTGGTGAACAACCTCTGTCGTTACGATTATGCCCCCCATATGACCATGATCCCGGAGTCAGAGCGCTTTAGCTTTAACTATATGGGAAAATATGAGATCAATCTGAATATGCGGGCATTTGCCGAATTGAATGGTCAAAATTCCAAAACCGTTATTCGAGGTGCGGGAAGCCCTAGCTTTAATGAATTATTTATGTCGGGAGACAATGTAAACCACCCGTTTGCCGATATGCCAGAGCACGAATTTTACCAGCAAGATCTAACCATGCGTCGCAGAACGGTTGATATTGGCAACCGTGAAAAGCAAGTCGATAGTGACTATTATCGAGCTATTTTGGGTCTACAGGGAGAAATAGGTGACTGGAGCTGGGAAGCTGCCTATAGCTATATTAAGAGCGAATCCGTCGAAATGGGGGTTGATGGTTTTCCAAATTCTCGCCGAATTCAAGAGGCCATAGACTCTGGGCTATGGAATCCATTCGAACCTTCCAGTAACTCACAGGAAGCACTTGACTATATAGAAACAACGACAACTCGCGTCGGTAAGTCCACCAATAGAACACTTGATGCTAAGATATCTGGTCCCCTGATGGAAATGCAGCATGGTGAGCTTATGCTTGCACTTGGTGCCGAATACAGAGAAGAAGCCATAAGTGATAACCCGGATGATCAATTCTTACGCGGGGATGTATTTGGTACGGAAGCGACACAGGCAAACGGTGAGCGTGATAACACGGCAATATTTGCCGAACTTGCCATCCCGCTATTAGATACGCTGGAAATACAGCTGGCGGTTCGTCATGAAGATTACAGTGATTTTGGTACCACAACAGATCCTAAAGTATCTTTCCTATGGACACCTAGCGAAGATTTGAATATTCGTGGTTCCTATGGCACGGCATTTAGGGCTCCATCCCTTCATCAACTAGGACTTGGCCGTACCGATGAATCACCTAACCTGGTGGATACCATTCGCTGTGCGGCAATTGGCAATCAAGACAGGGCGTGTGAGCCGCAAGAGTACACAGCGGTATTTGAGGGTAACCCTGATTTAGGGCCTGAAGAATCAAGTAGTTATAACTTAGGTGTTGTTTATAATGTTACCGACAATCTAAATTTCTCTGTTGATTATTACAGCTATGAAATTGAAGATATCATTATGTCCGATACTCAATATGTTATGGATACTTTTGGTCTTGATCAAAGCATCGTTGAGCGCCGTCCTACAGCCATTTCTGGAGACCCTGGAGAAGTCATCCAAATTAACGATAGTTTCCAAAATATCGGCGACTTGGATACTTCAGGTTTAGATATTGATGTTCGCTATAACCTTACAACGGATATGGGCGAATTCAAATTTGGCTATGTACTTAACTATGTATTGGAATATGAAGAGCGACGTTTGGGACGTTTAGAAGCACAAGAAGGTGACTTTGAGCAGCCGGAAATGCGTTGGACAGCATCCGTTGACTGGTTGAAAGATGATTTTAGTGCAAATCTTGCGATAAACTTTATCGATGAATTTGAACAGGAGGCTTCCGTTCAAAAAGAGGGCATGAGTAAGATTGACTCCATGACGACAGTTGATGCAGCCTTCAATTACTTTGGTTTCGACAACACGGTAATTACTGTGGGCGCTACCAACCTGTTTAACGAAGAACCACCTTTTGCCTACCATGACTTTATGGGTTTTGCCGTAAATGTGCACAGTGGTCAAGGCAGAATGGCTTATTTAAAGGCTAGCTACCAATTTTAATTGATGGTAACAGCTGAACTTCTCTAAGCCATAAAGAAAAGCCAGTGAATAAACTCACTGGCTTTTTTTATCTTTTCATTTCGTTGCGGCTACTGGTATTCATTGTCGGCACCTTAACGGGTGAAAACTTCGGCCTGATCTTCCATTTCGGCTTGATTGGCGTTAATGGCAGGACTCGCTTTTTCGCAACAATCACATAAATAGAGCCGAGACTGGGCAGGTAGTTCTCGGCAAACTGTTGCCAGTGACTGGCTATAACCCCTGCTCCCACCTTGTTTGCCAGGGTTGAATGCAGGCATCTTTGATCTGCCAAGATTTCAAAGCCCATTAATTGCAGCCAATCCTTGACCCGCATCGGCGAAAAAAACCTTTCGTTCCAGGGTGGCTGCTGACGCCGATATGGCACCAGTTTATTTAAACCGGCAAGGCTAAAGGGGTTATATCCTGTAATGACCAAATAGCCATTAGGGATCAAGACCCGGTTCGCTTCGCGCACGACATGATGCGGGTCCAGCGAAAACTCAAGCACATGGCTTAACAGGCAGACATCAACACTGTGTTCAAGCAGGGGCAGGTCATCAATATCCGCAATAATATCGCCATGATCACTTTGTTGCGAGATAGTTAGCTGATGTTTGATGGGAGAATTTGCGGTATCAATATAACCGCTTAATGCACCTAACTTTAGCAAGTAGTAACCAAAAAACTTAGGTAACCAGGGTTCAAGCTGCTGGTTAATGGCAGATAAAATGGTTTCTCCATTGGCGAGTTTTTGCCAGGATTTTGGACAATAGGGCTGGCGAAATGCCAATGCAGGTTTCATCAAATTAAAACTTATTGGATAATGACGACTCTTATCTATATTGAGGACGAGTTATGGCGCAAAGTCAAATCAAAGTTAGTGCAATCAAGGCATTTTCCGATAACTATATTTGGTCGATAAGTTCATCAAAAACCAATGAAATTTCCTTGGTAGATCCAGGTGATGCCAATGTTTGTATAGACTATATAGAGAATAATCACTGTCAGTTACGCAATATACTGATCACTCACCATCATGCCGACCATACCGGCGGCATCAAAAAGCTCAGCCAGTACTGCCAGGATAAGGGCTGGCCGCTCACCATCTATGGCCCGGCCGGTGAAGCCATACCCGCTTGTGATATAGCCTTGAAAGACAAGGCCCAGATTGACCTCCTTGGGTTGGAAACCCGGTTTCGCATTATTAGCCTGCCCGGGCATACCTGTGGTCATATCGCCTACTACAATGAAGGGGAAGATATATTGTTTTGTGGTGACACCCTGTTCTCCGCCGGATGTGGCAGGCTTTTCGAAGGCACGCCAAAGCAGATGTATACCTCATTACAAAGGCTTACCGCCCTGCCTGAGCGGACAAAGGTCTATTGTGCCCATGAGTACACCCAGGCTAACTTAAATTTTGCCCTGGCGGTTGAGCCTGAAAACGAAGAAATTATTCATTATTACAACCAAGTCAGCCAACTCAGACAAAAAGGCAGCGCCAGCATTCCCACCTCTATCGCCCAGGAAAAAATCATTAACCCTTTTTTACGCTGTCATATTGACCAGGTTCAGCAAAGCGCCGCTGAATATAGCAATCAAAGCAACTTAAACGAGTTAGACACTTTTACCGTTTTAAGAGGTTGGAAAGATACTTTTTAATCGTCTATGCTGATGCAATCTTGAATAAAGCAAACAAATAAGTAACACTTGCGAACAATTTTCATAAAGTAGACTTTTCATGAAATATTTATCACTGACATTTTCCGCAGCCATCCTGCTTTCAGGCTGCCAAAGCACGGATTTTCTTGCCAAGCAGGAAAACCAAACCAATAGGGCCGAAGAAAATACCGCGACCCCCATGGATATCAGTCAGGCTTTGCTGGCCGATGAAACTATCGATGTTATCCATCCGGTGGCCGATATTGAATTTACCGTCGCAGACGACACCATTGAAGTGACAGATAATGTTTGGCAACGGATAAGAAACAAGCTGGATTTTGAGGTTCCCGAGAACAAACGCGTCATTGCTCAGCGCAACTGGTATGTTAAACACCCATCCTATTTAGATCGTGTTGCCAAACGCGCAGAGCCCTTTCTTTACTATATAGTGCAAGAGCTTGAAGCCAATGATATGCCCATTGAGATGGCCTTGCTGCCCATTGTCGAAAGTGCCTTTGATCCCTTTGCCTATTCACACGGCCGGGCTTCCGGCATGTGGCAGTTTGTACCCGGTACGGGCAAACGCTTTGGCATGAAGCAAAACTGGTGGTATGACGGCAGGCGCGATGTGGTTGCCTCAACGCAGGGGGCAATCAAGTACCTTAAGTATCTGCATAAATTCTTTGACGGAGACTGGCTGTTGGCGCTGGCAGCCTATAACTCGGGAGAAGGCCGGGTACGAAAGGCGGTGAGAAACAACGCCAGAAAAAATAAACCGACAGACTTTTGGTCGCTTAAATTACCCAAAGAAACCCGGGCTTATGTCCCTAAACTCTTGGCCCTGGCCGATATCGTCAAGCGCCCGGATGAATTTGGCCTTAAGCTTTATGAAATCGAAAATAAGGAAGTGATCACCCAGGTTGACGTTCAATCGCAACTTGACCTGGCAAAAGCCGCACAACTGGCAGACCTGTCATTGGCCGAGTTACAACGCCTTAACCCTGGTTTTAACCGCTGGGCAACAGACCCTGACGGGCCGCACTACCTGCTTATTCCCAACAACAAGCTGGACAATTTCCAGGAAAAACTAACAACATTAGAAGACAAAGACAGGCTGGCGTGGCAGCGCTATAAAATCAAATCCGGTGACAGCCTGATCAAGATAGCGAAGAAATTCAACACCAGCACCAGCCTTATCAAAACGGTTAACAAGATCAAGGGCACACAAATCAGGGCCGGCAAGCACCTTTTGATCCCTGTTGCCACAGAATCCCTGGACAATTATATTCTTTCTCAAGAGCAGCGACTGGCCAAAACGCAAAACCGCAAGCAACTTGGTCTGAAAACCGTCCATCAGGTTAAGTCGGGCGATACCCTCTGGGATATAGGCCAAGCGTACAATGTCAGTTCACGCAGTATAGCCAAATGGAACGGCATGGCACCCAGGGATATGATCAAGCCCGGCCAGAAACTGGTGATATGGCAAAGTGCTGCCCTGACAACGACAGGCAATAGTCAGCCCACAGAACAGGCGGTGATGCGCAACATCACTTATAAGGTGCGACGCGGTGACTCCTTTGCCCGCATTGCCGATAAGTTTAATGTTAGCATTCGCGATATCGAGCGCTGGAACAGCATCAGTAGAACCAAGTACCTACAGCCGGGACAATTATTGAAACTTTCGGTTGATGTTACCAATAATATCTAAGGGTAATTTAAGAAAAATTAGAAAAAGGTTGGGCAATTGCCCAACCTTTTTTGTTTCGTCTTATAAAGCCGGAATCGCCTGAGTCAGCATGGCCTTTATCTGATTGACTATCTTACCGGATTGTTCGGGCTCAAATGCCTTGATTCTCGGCGTATGAATATGGCCAACGGGTAACACGGGTCGGTATAAGTTTCTTAGCACTATACTGCGGTATGATATTTCGTTGGACAAATAACCGCCCCCTGAGCCCTGTACCGATACCTCTGATTGCAGTTTAGCCAGACTCTCTGCCTTAAGGGTTTGATTTAAAGTGCTGACCTTGTGGTTATCGTTCACTTTAAAAGGCGCCTGCACCAGTGTCATATGTTTGACCGGCAAACTAAACTCAACAAATTCAGGTCCTTTAAGGGGTTCCTGTCCTAGCATGGGAATGACAGGTTTTTGCTTGTTGGCGCCGGTATAGACATTGAGGTTATCCGGTGCCTCGGCACTGCGCCTGAGTCCTGGAAAACGTTCGAGATCAAAGTCTTTTCTGCCCATGCTAATAGTGACTATCATATCAATATCGGAGCGCTGAAAGTACGGAGTGAGCAGCTCTTCTATCATGCCCTGATCAAAATCTGCAAAACGCACCGGCACAATCAAGGTCTCGATTTCCGCACTTAAGGCATCTTTGCGGATCACCAAATCATCGAGTGCCAGGGCAGCAACACCGGAGGGATTGCTCTGATCTATGTTCTTATCCAGAAAGAAAGGATCAAAGCCAGTGACCAGGATTTTCTTTTTGGTGTTTTTATCAAACCTGACGTCCCTCTGGCCGCGTGTAAAAAGCTCAAACTGCCACATCAGCTTTTGTTGCTGCATGGGCAGCAGGTTTTTAAAGGCTTGAGACTGTCGTAAGTCACGCGCCATCTTCAACCTGGCCCAATATAGTGCTCGATCATCAAAATCATTTTTCTGGTTGAAAGAAGCAACGGCTTCACGCCATATCGCCTGTCCGTGTCGGATCACCAATTGAGTCAGTACGGTCAGGTTTCTGGCCTGGGCAAGTTGTTCTGAAAACAAATCAATCCTGGCATCCAATCGAGTCGTCACTCTTGGCATCAGCTGCTCGGCCTTGCCAATTCTCTGCTCCTCCACCGTCAGCTCGGTATGGTCCTGGGCATTGAGTGTTAATGACAAAACAGACATTGTTAGCAACGCCACGGCTTTTTTCATCGTAAACATGGGCATATTCCAATTTAAATAAACACATAAGCTAGCCTGGGCTAGCGAAACAAGACTGACTCTTTGTTAAACCAGTATACACAAAACATAATGGAGAGCAGGGCAAAAATAATCGAAGAAACCAGTATGTAAATCAACATACTATAATCAATGGTCCCCTTAAGTATCTCTTTTATCGCCAGTGCCACATTTGAAATGGGTACCAGGGCCCACTTTTGATTAAGTTCTATCCCGGGTAACATGGCCACCATCACGGGGAAAAATCCCAGCATGGACATGGGCCCCATATAGTTTTGCGCCTCCTTAAAGCTGCGGGCATAGATAGATATCGCCAGCAACAAGGCGGCAAATATTGCAGAAACCGGGATCAACATCAGCAATATCAATAATAGATCCCCCACCCCAACCGCGGTCAAGATTCGCCTCACCACTTCAATATCCGCCATTACGCCAATCAAAAAGCTCCAAAACGCCAGGCTAAACACGGCGATCAGCGCGGTAATAATGCCAGTGGTCATCACGGTAAAGAATTTCCCCATCACTATCGCATAACGTGAAATGGGTGTCAGCAACAGAGTTTCCAGTGTGCCCCGCTCCTTCTCGCCTGCCCCTATATCGACGGCCGGATACATGGCGCCGGTCAGGCATAAAATGATCAGCAAGTAAGGAAGAAGGCCCCCGACCTGCTCGCCCAGGCTTTCCCTTTCATCTGCAGTATCTATGATATCCAGTAATACAGGCGTAGAAAGGACCTGGTATTGTTCTAGAGACAGAGAGAAAGCCTGTAAATTTTCATGACGAATTTCTTCCTTATAACGATCAAACACCTTGCGAACCTTTTGTTTGACCATATTCAGTTGCGAGGCGTCGTTAAAATACACCTTCCAGGTATCCTGTTGCCTGTTTTCAAGCTTATCCTGGTGACTATCACTGATTTGGATCACCACATCCAGCACATCGCTAGCAATCGCGTCGCGAATAGCCTGTTCATTTTCCGGTTCATGCGCCACCTTGGTAAAATCCCTGTGATAAAATAATGCTTCGGAAAACTTCGGCGCCTGCTCTTCATTGATCAAGGCATAACGCAACACCTTCTGCTGCTCCTCCAAAGCAGCATTGGCCACAACGGCGCCCATAATGCCAAAGATCACAGGAAAAATAAGTAAAGGTAAGGCAATGATAAAAAACAAGGTTTTCTTATCCCGCACCAGCTCCAGCAGCTCTTTTAGGTAGATTTGCCACATGCTTATTTGCCATCCCCTGCTTTAAGTTTATGCATAAACGCCTGTCTTAAGTCCTGACAGGCGGTTTCTTCTTTCAACTGTGCAATAGTGCCGTCAAAGCAGGTTTTACCGACATTGATAATGGCAAGGCGATCCGCCAGTTGTGCCACTTCATCCAGGTGGTGAGTGGAGAAAATAACCGCCTTTCCCCGCTCCTTTTGTGCCTGAATAAACTCCAGCAGGACCTCGGTGGCCATAATATCCAGGCCTGTGGTAGGCTCGTCCAACACCAGAATATCGGGCTGATGAATAACGGCACGGGCAATCGACACCTTTTGCAACATGCCGGAGGAAAAGGTTTCTACTCTTCTGTGCAGATAGTCTTCAATCTCCAGCTCTGCATACAAGAGTTCACCATAACTGGCGATTTGCTCTTCATTCAGGCCATGAAGCCGGGCAAAGAACTCAATATTTTCGATTGCAGTCAGGCGATTATATAAGCCTGTCTTGGTAGATAAGAAGCCAATTTTTTGCTTTGCCAGCTTGGGCTTTTTAATCAGGTCGATATCATCAACATAAATCGCCCCTTTATCCGGTTTTATGGCCGATGCCAAAATCCTGAGGGTGGTGGTTTTCCCAGCGCCATTAGGCCCTAACAGGCCAAGCACCTGGCCGCTATCGCAACTAAAGCTGACATCTTCCAGCGCCTGAAAAGTATCACCTTCTTGCCTGGCATCTTTTTTGCTGGCCAAAGCCTGCTTTTTAGCTTCCTTTGTTAATCGAAATGACTTACTTAATCCCTGTACGGATATCATACACCCTTAGCCTAACCATGATTAAATAGCTAAGATTGTATCCACTAAAAAAAATCTAAGCCACCGTTTTATTTAGGTCACCAAAGCCATATTGAACCTACTCCCTGATATTGGCCATTGCCCTCGTTATAACTTTTTTAACAAGATGACAAGAAAAGACTATTGATTTTTCCTGCAAAGCTGTCAGAGTGTTTATACCAAGCCGCATGATTATTTGCTCGCTTAGCGAGAGTGACTAATAATTATGCAACTTGGTATTAAACAGACGGCTAGCTGTCTGATTGCAGTTTTCGATGAACATCTTCTGATCTCTCGCCAAGTTGCAAATAAAAAATAAACTTAAACCCCATTGGCCCTGATTAGGGCTAATAAATAAAACTCGAGGTTCTTTTTAAGATAATCCTTGTATAAACAAATAGATAAAGGAGTAGCGCTTCAATGTGTTCGATCTTTGGTATTTTAGATATAAAAACAGGTGCGGAGGCATTACGCCCGAAAGCACTGGAATATTCCCGCTTATTACGCCACCGTGGCCCTGACTGGTCAGGCATTTACAATAATGACAAAGCCATTCTGGTTCATGAACGCCTCGCCATTGTTGATACCGAGCATGGTGCTCAACCCCTGTATAACGAAAGCAAAACCCATGTATTGGCGGTCAATGGCGAAATATATAACCACAAAAAGCTTGCCGACCAACTAACGCTTGATTACCAGTTCCAAACCGGCTCAGACTGTGAAGTCATCCTGCCCTTGTACCAGGAGCACGGTGTCGAGTTTGTCGATAAGCTGCAAGGCATGTTCGCCTTTTGTTTATACAATGCCGATGATAATTCCTACCTGATCGCCCGAGACCATATAGGGATCATTCCTCTATATACAGGTTATGATGCCGAAGGTAACTTTTATGTTGCCTCCGAAATGAAGGCCCTGATGCCCATATGTAAGACGGTGAGCGAGTTTCCTCCCGGCCATATTTTAGATAGCCGTGTCGGTGAAATACAAAAGTATTACCAGCGCAACTGGCAAAAATATGAGGCGATCAAAGACAACTTCACCAGCAAGCAGAAACTGCGTGAAGCCTTGGAAGACTCGGTCAAAAGCCATTTAATGACGGATGTCCCCTACGGCGTATTACTGTCCGGCGGTTTGGACTCTTCACTGGTCTCTGCCATTACCCAAAAGTATGCCGCAAGACGCATCGAAGACAATGATCTGGCCGAAGCCTGGTGGCCCAAGGTCCATTCATTTGCCTGTGGTTTGGAAGGCTCACCCGACCTGGAAGCGGCTCAAAAGGTGGCCGATGCCATAGGCACGGTCCACCACAGCGTACTCTTTACCGAGCAGGAAGGCATAGATGCCTTAAAAGAGGTCATTTATCACCTGGAAACCTATGATGTCACCACGGTAAGGGCCTCAACTCCCATGTACCTGATGGCGCGTAAAATCAAGGCCATGGGCATCAAGATGGTACTGTCTGGTGAAGGCGCCGACGAAATCTTTGGCGGCTACCTCTACTTCCATAAGGCGCCTAATGCCCAGGAGTTTCACGAAGAGCTTAACCGTAAACTGGAAAAGCTGCATATGTTCGATTGCCTGCGCGCCAACAAATCCATGTCGGCCTGGGGCATTGAAGCAAGAGTGCCCTTCCTGGATAAAAGCTTTATGGATGTTGCCATGCGCATTAACCCAGAAGACAAGATGTGTGGCGATGGCAAGATTGAAAAAGGCATTCTACGCGCTTCGTTTGAAGGTTACCTGCCGGAAGAAATTCTCTGGCGCCAGAAAGAGCAATTCTCAGACGGTGTTGGCTACTCCTGGATTGACAGCTTGAAAACCTTTATCGAGTCTCAGGTTAGCGATCAACAGCTGGAAAGTGCCAAGTATAAATTCCCGGTTAATACGCCTGATACCAAGGAAGCCTACTATTACCGCAGCATATTTGAAGAGCACTTCCCGCTGCCGTCAGCGGCAGAATGTGTACCGGGTGGCAAGTCGGTTGCCTGTAGCACACCCCAAGCTTTGGCCTGGGATGAAGCCTTCAGCAAGATGGCAGACCCTTCCGGCCGTGCCGTACAAAGCGTGCATAACGACAGCTATTAGTCTGAGTCAATAGTAACTAACAGAGGGGTAACTTGTTATCCCTCTTTTTATTTATAGAGCATTTCAACGATAGCAATCTCATCACCAAAACCACAAGCCTGCCTAAACTGCCTATACTCAACAAAACAACAACAAAAGTTTACGGGTTACCATGGCAAAACATATGCTTTCTCTAATCATGGGATTAGCCTTGCTCCAGGTGAGTAGTTCAGCCTCTGCTAAATTTAACAGACTTGAGGCCTTTGGCGACAACCCGGGGGCGTTAACCGCCAGTTACCTTCCGGCACGAGCAACGAATCGGCCACTGGTTGTGCTGCTCCATGGCTGCAGTCAAAACGGCGAACAATTCAGTAGGCAAAGCGGCTTCTTTAAACAAGCGACAATGCATGACTTTAATTTGTTGCTGCCTCAGCAGAATAGCGATAATCACGAGAACCTGTGTTTTAACTGGTATTCTGAAGGCGACTATAAAAAGGGAAAAGGAGAACACCTTTCGCTGATTAATATGATCCTGGCAACACAAAAAACGACCAAGTCCAATGGTACTTATATTGCTGGGCTTTCCGCAGGCGGCGCCATGGCCAATATTTTGCTGCTGAGTTCGCCAGATATTTTTGCCGGAGGCGCAATAATTGCGGGTATCCCCTTTCCCTGTGCCAGGGATCTATCAAGCGCGTTAAACTGCATGAAACAGGGCATGTCGTCATATCAAGCAATTCCACAAAGACTGGCTAAGCAAGGGCAACCTCTTCCTAAAATCAGTATCTGGACAGGAATGCAGGACAAAATCGTTTCCCCGATCAATACGTTACAAATCGCCAAGCAATGGCGCGACTATCACCAAACCGAACAGGAGATAAAAACAAAGGCAGAAAGCTGGAACAAAACCACCTGGCTGGACCCTAGCCAAGTGGCACAAGTAGAGTTAATCGAAATTGAACAAATGACACATGGGATAGCGGTAAATTCCACTATCAAGGGGGGCGGAACGCCGGCCCCATATCTGCTTGAGGCCCCTATCAGTGCAGCGACGGATATCATAGACTTCTGGCAAATACGAAATTAACTGCTAGTTTATTAGGTAAGGAACACACCCACACCCAAATACCAAACAATATCGTAAAGGGATTTAATCATGAAACCTGTGCTCTTTCAGAATAGTTTTCTTACCTTAGCCCTTATCCTCTTTGCCGTTATTGCCTTTGGACAAGAGCAAATCAATAACGAGCTCAATACCCTTGAGCATATTGAAGTCACCGCACGCAAAACAGTTGAGAATTTGCAAAGAGTCCCGGTTGCCGTCACTTCGTTAAGTGCAACCAAGCTGGAGGAAAAAGGGATGGAGGTACTGTCGGAAGTACAACAGTTCTCTCCAAACACCACTTTGCAGGCCGGTACGGCAACTAACTCTACCCTGGTCGCATTTATCCGAGGCGTAGGTCAGGAAGACCAGTTATGGGGCTACGAATCAGGCGTCGGCATTTATATTGACGATGTCTATATTGCCAGGCCACAGGGGGCAATACTGGAAATACTGAATATAGAACGCATCGAGGTATTGCGAGGGCCACAGGGAACACTCTATGGTAAGAACACACTCGGTGGCGCCATTAAATATATTACCCCGAAAATGACCGGTGACGGCCAGTTAAACCTGAAGGCCACCCTGGGCGATTATAACCGACAGGATTTTAGCCTGGTCGGTCAATATCCTCTGCTCGATGATAAATTATACTTTGGTTTTGCCGCGGCGAACCTTAGCCGCGATGGCTATGGTGACTTTAAAACCTCAGATCTCGTCGGGCAAAACACGGAAAATTTCAACAAGGATGTATTTGCCGGGCGATTTAACCTCGAATATAGCCCCAATGAGCAGCTTTTTATCCGGCTAAGTTATGATAAAACCGACGATCAAACCAATGCAAAGGGCGGACACAGGTTTTTAGAAAGCGTGTTACCAGATTCTTTTAATATAGAACCCATACCAGACAATGTATACCATGCCGGCACCAGTCTCCCCACCTGGAATACCCTGGATATTGAAGGCTTAAGCCTGACCATGGAATATGCGCCCGCTAATAATTGGTCATTAAAATCCATTACGGCAAGGCGGGAAAACGATTCACTGGCCAATATTGATTTTGACAATACCAGCCTGCGGCTCTTTGATATCCCCGCCATTTATGATGACCAACAGTTTAGCCAGGAGTTTCAGTTTAACTACCGCACAGACAAGCTCAACCTGGTATCTGGCCTCTATTATTACGACGCCGAGTCTTGCGGCACCTTTAATGCCATTTTGGATGTTCTGGGCGAAATGATGTTGTTGCCCGGCTTTGCCCTGGAAGTTAGGGGCTGTAGCAACAGCAAGAGTCATGCTGTTTACAGCCAGGGCTCGTATTTATTTAACGATAAGCTTTCACTGACCTTGGGCGCAAGATTTACCCGGGAAGAAAAAGACGCCATTGTCTACAACGGCGCTTTCTTTGGACCCCTTTACCCCAAGTCGGGCTGGGTGCCGGGTTATATTCGTGATCAAAGCGCTATCGACCCTTTTGTCCCCAAAGTTCTGGATGATTCAGAAAAGTGGTCGCGCCTAACCCCAAGGCTTGGCTTTGAATACCAGCAGACTCAGGATATTCTCTGGTATATCAGTTACGCCCAGGGCTTTAAGTCTGGCATGTTCAATCCAAGGGCGGCAACCCCTGAACCGGCAGTAAATCCGGAAATCGTCGACTCGATAGAGCTGGGCATTAAAAGTGACTGGGATAACAGCTTACGCATAAATGCCACCCTCTTTATGCTAGATCACAAGGACAGGCAGTTTGTTACCGTGCTCGAAGGCGACGGACCCGGTGACCTGGACCAGCGACTGGGGAACATTGGAAAATCGGAGGCTCACGGCGCGGAACTGGAACTCAGCTATGCCGCCAATTCAAGGCTTAATATCGATCTGACCCTTGGTTACATAGACTCTGATTTTACCCAAGCACTCGCCTATAATGGCGTCGGCTATGATGATATTTCAGATAGATTTTCCATCATCAACACCCCGGAATTAACCGCTAACCTGGGATTTGATTACAGCATTGCATCCGAACATGGCATTTTCGTTATCAATGGTAACTATTACTACCGCAGTGAATACGATCTGATTGTATTGGACAATTTAAAAAGCCAGTCAGGCTTTGGTTTAGCCAATCTGAGCCTCAACTGGTACAGCGACAATGATAAATGGCAGGCGGGTTTACATATCAAGAACATTACCGATGAAAGGTACTTAACGGGCAGCTTTGCTTTTGTCACCCGAGATGAAAATACCGGAGACTATGTACCAGGCCTGGCCGGAGATAACATACTCAACGATTACTATGGCCCCCCGAGAACAATCGCACTGACCTTAGGTTATCAATTCTAGTGAGCTAGATGTGTACAAGGGCGAACCTGGATGTCCGCCCAGCAAGAATAACAAACCTTAACCCGTTAAGGCGCATTTAACCAGGATTTAATCTGGCTTACCGCCGGGCTATCCCAGCCAAGTTCCAGGTGATTAACACTGATAACGGCCGAACCACCATGATTACTGATGCCGGTCGTATCGTTACAGCTGTTGATAAAAACCACACCATCTGACGGACCTGTATGTTCATTGTGCCACAAAGCGATATCGGCCTGATCACCACACAAATTATGTACTTTGACGCTGCTTGCCGTACCTGCATTGCGAACGGTATCAACGAGAGATGCGGTTAGATAATAATTGATGCCCTGGGCATGAGTAAAATACCCCCAGCCGCCATGATAGGTGGTATACCAGTCTTGTTCCAGTATGGCTAAGCTGTAGGTTGAATCCCAACGCTTTAACATTTGTGCAGACCCCGGGAAATAGGCAGACGAATAGGTCCATTCTGGCCCATTGCGCCACCAGCCATAGCAAAAGATTTTATCATGGGCTGTTGGGCCATTGACGCTGCCGCCGCATCCCGGATATACAGTTAAGGTGTAAGTCCAGCCATGACGAAAAGAGCCGTCTACGCCATTATTGGGAGCCCCCAGCATAATAAAGCGCCTGATATCGTCCCGATAGCCGGTGCCCCAGGACTGTTTAACCGAAGAGATATACATGCGGCCGTTAAATGCACTCTTGGACCAGGTAATAACATCAACCTCAGCCTCTCCGGTCAGGTCCTTGATGATCTCAATGGCATTGGCAATTTGCTCGGCCCAAAAGTAGCCATCACCATTTTTATGGGGGAAAGACAAGGCAAAGACTTTAAAGTCGTCATCAACCAAGTCCTGCATAAGACCCGTGGAGGGGCAAAGAGTGCGCCCGCAGCCATAATCCCCGGCCTCATTCGGGTTTGCCCAGGCAAGATCTGCATCCTGGTTTGCACCATGGACCAATAGCACGGGGACATCCTTGGTGTTGGTATCCCAGCCGGGGGCATAGTACAAAAGGAAACGTGACGAATGAGGGCTGGCATCACCGGCAAAAAAAGTCACTCTCTGCCCCGACTGATCACCTCGGCCATCACTGGGAAATGACTCTTGAGTAAAGTTAGGATTATTGTTTTTCCATCGCTCAACCTTATCCCAACCGTTCGCGATTGAACTGGTATAACTTTGCTCTAGTGTTAAAGAGTAAGCCATTGTCTTTTCACTGGCAATCAGCGTAAAGATACATAGAAAGAAAACCGCCTGTACATAGCGAGACAGGCATAACTGAGAAACAATCTTATTGCTTTTGCATGTTAATCTTTGCATGTTGAACCCTCCGGTTGTCAAATTCAGTAGCTAGATAACCAACTGTCTGGTCTAATTCCCTGCTTCGACTTCCTAATAACACGGCAATATCAATGTTCACCAACAAAGATAACCTGATTGTTTGAAGTGACTGTAAATAGAGCATGACTTAATCAAATAGCTACCACCAGTTAATAATTTCTCAGCAGACAATGTCTACTGAGCGGTTACCAACCGAGCTAAAAAAACTAGCCCAACTATCAGTGTAGATGCTTTTTCGAATAATGAAGTGATTAGCTTAAAACTTTCGCGCTTCACTGGCATTTTGCTATTTTTTAGCTAGATTTAAAGCAGAAAAGGACTCTGCGGTAAGTCAAAGGAGTGATCAATTGAAGTTTAAAGAACCCATTGCAAGACAGCTACTCTTTTGGATTTTACTATCAAGCTCTTTTCTGACGTTGCTCATTACCTGCTTACATTTATATGTTGACTATCAAAATGATATTTCAGCCATTGAAGCACGGCTGCACCAGGTAGAAACCAGTTATTTACCGACCATCACCAATGCGCTGTGGACCGAAGATGAAGCTCAGCTTAAGGTACAAATAACCGGGATCAAAAATCTGCCCGAAGTAATCTTGGTCGAGCTGAGAAAAAACCAGGAGCCGTTATTTAGCCAGGGCAAAAATATTTCAGACTATACCCGCTCTAAAACCTGGCCCGTTAACTACTCATTTGACGGCGAGCTTGAGAAGCTGGGGGAACTCCATGTTGTTACCGATTTAGTGCCTGTCTATCAAAGGCTGGCAGACAAGGTACTCTTAACCTTAATGACACAGGGTGCCAAGACTTTTATCGTCTCCTTTATCATATTTTTTATTGTTTACTATTTGGTGGCCCGCCATATTTCCAAAATAGCCCAATCCATGTCAGCGTTTAATATAAACGGCCAGGCACCAAAACCACTGGGGCTAGAGCGCAATAGAGAACGCCAGGATGAACTTTGCTACCTGGTTGATGAGTATAATAAAAAAAATAATGCAGTTTATCAGTCATTTATAGAGCTAGAACGACAGAAACGAAAAGCCGAAGAAGTGAATAAACTAAAAAGTGAATTCCTGGCCAATATCAGTCACGAAGTTAAAACCCCCATGAATGGTGTGTATGGCATGGCACACCTGCTGATGAAAACTCCGTTAAATCAAACCCAGTATGATTACCTCAACATCATCATTAATAGCTCGGCACATATGCTCGATTTACTAAATTCAGTGTTGGATTTTTCAAAAATCGAAGCGAATAAACTCGAACTGGATATACAGGCGTTTAACCTGCTTGAATTAATCACTGAACTGGCCCCGCTTTTTGAGCCCACGGCGTTAGAGAAGAACCTTGAATTTAGCCTCGACATAGATGACAGCCTGTCACACCTTATTGAGGGTGATTCCGTTCGCCTAAGGCAGGTTTTAGTGAATTTACTCAGCAATGCTTTTAAATTTACCGAAACAGGCCGTATTCAGTTGCTTATCCAAGTAGAAAACCAAAACGAAAAAGAGTGTGAAATTCGCTTTTCTGTCTCGGATACCGGCATAGGCATTCCGGAAGAAAAGCAAAAGATGATTTTTGGCAAATTTAGCCAGGCAGACAATTCAACCACCCGAAATTTTGGCGGTACCGGCTTAGGCTTGGCTATCTGCCATCACCTGGTAAACATTATGGGGGGCCAGCTAAAGGTAGAGAGTAAGTTAAATGAAGGCTGCCGCTTTTATTTCTCGTTAACCTTTAGTAAGTCTGACTTAATTGTCAAAACCAAAGAAGTAATAAAAGAATTAGTCGGGCTTAATGTACTCATCGTTGATGATTACGCATTTAACACCCGCGTTATGGCCGAACTTATTACTGAATGGCAAATGACCCCCGTCACCATTAACGACCCTAAGTTAGCCATACCTGAAATAGTATCGAACGATGCTAATTCAAATGGCTTTGATTTTATTATGATAGATAAGTGCATGCCTGAACTCAGCGGGCTAGACGTCTGCCAACAAATCCAGGAGTTAAAGCTAGTCAAGCCACCCAAAGTCATTATGACATCTGCGCAGGGCGTAGATATTGATATGGATAAAAAACAGGAGTTAGGCATAGACGCCTTTATTCCCTTACCAAGCGATCAAAGCTTTATTCGGCAAACCATGCTCGACCTGATCGCTACATCAAGTATTGATCTTAAGGTTTATAGTGGTGATAAAGGAGCATCTTCCACTGATAGGTATAAGATACTGGTGGTTGAGGACTCTCGCATAAATCAACAGGTATGCTGTGCGGCAATCAAACAAATAGACAGCGACATGCAGGTTATCCTGGCTAATAATGGCGAAGAGGCCATTGAGCTTTGGCAACAAAATTCCATCGACCTGGTACTGATGGATTGTCATATGCCTGTTATGGACGGGTTCGATGCCACCCAAAGAATTCGTGAACTTGAGTCTGATCGACAAGCCTCAACTCCGATAATTGCAGTTACCGCAAGTAACGCCGACCACGACAAGCAAAGGTGCGTTGATGCCGGCATGGATGATTTCATTGCCAAGCCGTATATTCCGGAAGAAATTGATATCATATTGAAAAAATATATATCTTCCGACAAGCAACTTGCCTACTCATAGGAAGAATCTTTATTGTTTAAGCTAGTTAAATATTTCACTCTACTTGTGTCAGCTTGTGCTTTCTCAGCTGAAGCCCTTGATTTGCCTCCTCCAGTAAAAATTGGCTATATTGAGTTTCCCCCCTTGTATGACACCGTCAATAATAAGGCGGAAGGCATACTTTCCAATATCACGCTTAAGGTATTTTCAGATCTGGAATTAGACTACAGAGAGCTGGCTCTGCCGACCAAAAGGGTGTTTTCGAGCCTGAAAAACGGCAAGGTTCATCTATGGTGTGGCATCCAGATTGAGTCGCTTAAAAAAGATGTTTGGATAGGAAGGCAAGCTTTGCACTATCTTTCCCTAAACATTTATTCCACAGTAAATGACATAGAGATCAATAACAAAAAGGACTTAAGAGGAAAAAAGGTCATTTTATTAATGGGATATGATTATGGTGGCTGGGGGGAATTTATCAGAGATGGTAGCAACCAGGTGTTATTTGTCGAAGTAAAACAGCATAGGGAGGCACTAAAACTACTCCAGTCAGGGCGTTTTCAATATTTACTGAACTATCAAGCCCCTATGCAAGCAGAACTGGAAAAACGCCCAATAAAAAGCCTAAGGAAAAAGAATATCAGCCGCTTGCCCATTGTATTCAATGTCTCTAAGGCCTTACCTGACGGCGCAGGCTTGCTAAAGCAATTGGAAACCTCCTTGGCAGAGCTGATCAAACAAAACAAGGTGACAGTCAAATAAATACCCTTCATCTATAAAGGATTCAAACTAGCCTAACCTCTCTTACTCTGCTAGTACCTTGTCTTCTCCTTCAGATTTGGCAATCACCACAGTGCCACAGGAGTCGGAAAATATATTCACCGCGGTGCGGCACATATCCAGGATGCGATCTGTCACTAAAATCAAGCCAATGGCTTCGATGGGCAAGCCGATAGCGGTCAAGATGATGGTAATCGCAACCAGGCTGGCGGCCGGGATCCCGGCTACGCCAATCGAGGTTAGCAAGGCCACCAGGACAATGGTAAATTGAGTGGCAAAGGTGAGCTCCAAACCATAGGCCTGGGCGATAAAAATGGCGGCAACACACTCGTATAAGGCGGTGCCATCCATATTGACGGTTGCCCCCAGGGGCAATACAAAAGAGCTGGTCCGGTTGGAAACCCCGGCATTTTCTTCGATACATTTTAAGGTCATGGGTAAGGTTGCCGAAGACGACGCGGTTGAAAACGCGGTCAATAAGGCGGTTGACATTGCCCTGAAATGACGCCATGGATTCACATGGGCAATAAACTTTAAAACCAGAGGTAAGGTAATAAAAGTATGGTAAGCAAGAGCCAGCAGTACGGTAAGAAAAAAAGATAACAAAGGCACAAAGGCAGAAAAACCGGTAGCCGTGACAGTTTTGGCAACCAGGCCAAAAACCCCTATGGGTGCAAAGCTCATCACCCACAGGGTCACTTTCATCATGGTTTGGAAAACGCCCTGCCAGAAATTTTGCAAGCTATTTGCCGGCCCCTTATCTATCCGCGTCATAAAGAAACCAAAAACCAAGGAGAAGAAAATCAAGCCCAGCATCTGACCTTCGGCTGCAGCAGCCACTATATTGGTGGGCACCATGCGTAAAAATATGGCCGCCAGATCTGAAATACCGCGTCCTTCAACCTTTTCAATGATCTGGCCAAGATTCTCGGCCAGGCCCAGCTGCTGACCGGCAGGAGCACCCGCCAATATTCCCGGCTGGATCAGGTTCACGAGTACCAGGCCTGTCAAAATGGCAATAAAGCTGGAGGCTAGATAGTAAACCAGTGTCTTTCCTCCCAGCCGTCCCAAGTTGCCAGAGGCGCTAATGCCTGATATTCCCATGATGATGGATGCCATGATCAAGGGCACCATGATCATGCGCAGGGCGTTGAGAAACAGGCTGCCGATAAAATCATAAGTCACATATAAACTGACACCAAAAATACTGGTGTCCTGTGCCGTTAGCGTACCGGCAAGACAGGCAATCAGGATGGCGATCAATATTTGCCAATGCAGTTTAAGTTTAAGCAAGTTAAATCCTTACCAAGGCTATCGGTAGCGTTAACTGGCCGGGTGAATAGTCAAACTCAACCAGTAACAGGCGCTTAGCCTCAGACATAGACTAAGTATAGTTCAGCAGTATTTATCTGGTTGTAGGGAGAAATTTTGACTGCCAGGAAGAGGCTCAGTGAACTAAGGAGCAGCAGCTAACGAACTTGAACTTAAATCAGGCAAGTTGGCGCTGTGTATCCAGGGATACTAAAAAGGATTATGGCCGATACAAAAAAGCTTATAGCGGCCATGGTAATAAAGACTAATAAAGCCAGGTTAGAGGCTGTTAACTATATCCTTAACAAGCTCAGGTCCTTGATAAATAAAGCCGGTATACACTTGCACCAGGCTGGCTCCCGCAGCCATTTTCTCCTGTGCGTCCTTGCCACTGGCAATACCGCCAACACCGATAATGGGCAATTTATTATCGAGAGCCTTGGCCAACAGGCTGATCACCTGAGTACTCTTGTCTTTGACGGGAGCACCGCTTAAGCCCCCCTGCTCATTCCCATGCTCCAGTTGCTCAACACCTTCTCTCGACAGCGTGGTATTGGTAGCGATCACGCCATCGACATTATTGGCAATCAGACATTCGGCAATAGACTGTACTTCTTCTTCGGTTAAATCCGGCGCTATCTTAACGGCAATGGGCACATATTTGTTATATTGTTCCGCCAGCAACTTTTGCTCTTCTTTTAATGAGGACAAGAGCTCGTTTAGCGCTTCTCCATATTGTAAAGACCGTAAACCCGGCGTGTTAGGCGAAGAAATATTTACCGTGATATAATTGGCAAAATCATACACTTTGCGCATACAGTGAATATAGTCATCCTTGGCATTTTCATCAGGCGTGTCCTTGTTTTTACCAATATTGATGCCTAGTACCCCCTTAAATTTGGCATTTCTTACCTGTTCAACCAGATAATCCACCCCTTTATTATTAAAGCCCATGCGGTTAATAATGGCATTGGCAGATTCCAGGCGAAAGATACGGGGCTTTTCATTGCCTGGCTGGGGCCTGGGCGTTACCGTGCCCACTTCAACAAAACCAAAGCCCATGGCATCAAAGGCCTGAATACACTCACCATTTTTATCCAGCCCGGCTGCCAGGCCAACCGGGTTGGGAAAGTCTATCCCCATAACGGTAACCGGTTTTCTCGCAACATCCTGCCTGTACAGGCAGTTGAATGCCGTAGCACCGGTATTTTTCAAGCCCTTGATGGTTAGCTCGTGAATGGTTTCAGGATCAAACTTAAAAAGTACATTGCGAATTGCCGAATAAAACATATCACCCCTTAATTAAAATTTATGCAAAGCTTATGACCTGTTAATCGCGCAGGCCCTAGTCTCTGTATTTACTTTTATACCGCCAGATAAAAAAATCCCCGCTGATTGGCGGGGATTCTATCATTTAATTACTAGGTTCGCAGTTTAAACTTAGCAGCATTAGCTCTCTTAATGCTACGGAGAATTGAGCGAACTCATGGGTCTGGCTGGTTCTAAAGTCTGCCAGTACCTGCTGCCAGCGCTCCAACGGCTGCTCACTGACTTCAAACCAGTTATCCAGCATGCAATCAGTATCCGTGGCATCCTTGTTACCCCTTAAGATCACAGAGGTCAAGGAACGTTGCTGCCAGTCAAGTTCTTCACGGAAAGAAGCCCTAGCCAACGCCTGCCAGTGGTTTTGAACCGGTTGGCGCGTGATCTGATCCAGGAACCAGTGCAGATCAAGCCTGACACCCAGTTTAAAGTAAAGCTCGGACACAAACTCGATTGAACGGCCATCCGTTTCAACAATTTCTGCAATATCCATGGCAGAGAACAGTGTGCTCAGCTGTGAGATTCGGGCCGAGATATTTTTCGGCACGCCGGCATTGACCAGATCATTCTCGACACGTTTAAGCTGCTCTACTTCATCCTTAACGATCAGCTTGTCCAGTTTCTTCGACATCACCTCGAAGGTTGGATGATACAATTCAATTGCCTGCTCAATGCTCAGAGCCTTGTTGCGATGGCGAAGGAACCAACGGGTTGCGCGACGCACGGTACGGCGCAACTGGAATAACATTTCCGTTTGTACCAGGGTAGAAATCTTGTTATCCAAAGCTTCAATTTGCTGCCACATTTGTGGCAATTCAAATACCGCGCTTGCCATGGCGTAGCAGTTGGCAATCTCGGCCACAGAAGCACCGGTTTCTTCCTTCATGCGGTTAACAAAATTAAAGCCCATATCATTGCCAATCTTGTTGGCTAGCTTGGTAGCAATAATCTCGGCACGCAAGGGATGATCTTGCATTTGCTCACTGTATTTTTCTTGCAGCTGTTTAGGGAACGCCTCAACCAGCAAGCGATCATGATAAGGGTTCTCGGTAATTTCAGGGCAAACCAGATCTTCCTTTAACACCATTTTACTGTATGCCAGTAGCACAGAAAGTTCAGGTCGAGTTAAGCCTTTACCCTTAGCAATACGCTCGGCGATCTCTTCATCATTTGGAATGAATTCCAAAGCGCGATCCAGCTTGCCGGATCTTTCCATCTCATGAATAAAGCGGGTTTGCTCCTTCAGCTGGTTTACACCACGCATTGCCGTAATAGACAAGGAGTGGGTTTGACGGTAACAGTCATCCAGGACAATGTCAGATACGTCATCCGTCATATCATATAGTAACTGATTACGCTGCTTGACGGTCAGGTCGCCACTTTGCACCAGGCCATTCAGTAAGATCTTGATATTAACTTCGTTATCCGAACAGTCAACGCCACCGACATTGTCAACCGAGTCGGCATTTAAGCGGCCGCCATTCGCGGCATATTCGATACGCCCCAGTTGAGTCAGGCCCAGGTTACCGCCCTCACCGACGATCTTGGCGTTAAATTCATTACCATTGATACGTATGGCATCATTGGCCCTGTCACCGACATCGGCATGAGTTTCATTGGAGCCCTTAACATAGGTGCCTATGCCACCGTTCCAGAATAGGTCCACCTTCATCATCAAGATGGCTTTCATCAGGTCGTTGGGCGACATGCTTTGCTTTTGCGTACCCAGCATTTTCTTGATTTGTGGGGTCAGCTTGATTGACTTGGCTGAACGGCTAAATACGCCACCGCCCTCAGAGATCAAGTCCTTGTTGTAATCTTCCCAGCTACAGCCAGGCAGGTTGAACAGGCGCTCACGTTCAACATATGAAGTTGCCGAATCAGGGTTTGGGTCGATAAAGATATGCATATGGTTAAATGCCGCCTGTAGGCGAATATGCTTGGACAACAGCATGCCGTTACCAAAAACGTCACCCGCCATATCACCAATGGCGATACAGGTGAAATCCGTGCTTTGACAATCAATATCAATTTCGCGGAAGTGGCGCTTAACCGACTCCCAGGCGCCTTTTGCCGTGATGCCCATGCCTTTATGGTCGTAACCGACACTACCACCGGAAGCAAAGGCATCTCCCATCCAGAAGTTATATTCCTCGGAAATGCCGTTCGCGATATCAGAGAAAGTAGCAGTCCCCTTATCGGCAGCAACAACTAAATAAGGGTCATCCTCATCCAAACGCACGACATTTTCTGGCGGCACTATATCACCGGCAACAATGTTGTCTGTAATATCCAACAGGCCTCTGATAAAGGTGCGGTAGCATTCTTTACCCGCTTCAAAGATCTCTTCTCTGCTACCGTTAGGCAGTTGCTTGCAAACAAAGCCCCCTTTGGCTCCGACGGGCACAATCACGGTATTTTTAACCTGCTGTGCCTTAACCAGGCCCAAGACCTCGGTACGGAAGTCTTCTCGTCTGTCTGACCAGCGAAGACCACCACGGGCAACCTTGCCGCCACGCAGGTGAACACCTTCAACCTGAGGCGAGTAAACAAAAATTTCAAAGGCCGGGATCGGCTGAGGAATATCCGTGATCCTTTCCGGAATAATTTTGAACGAAATATAGGACTTCTCGCCCGTGTCAGGATGTGGCTGGAAGTAGTTGGTGCGTATGGTTGCCCCTATCATTTCGACGAAGCGGCGAATAATTCTGTCGTCATCTAGGTTGGCAACATGATCCAGCGAAGATTCAATCTCATCCAATAGCTTGTTGATGGCCTTATCCGTAGACTTTGACTTGGGATCAAAGCGCATATTGAAATACTTGATCAATTGCTCGGCAATATTCGGATAACGGGCAAAGGTATCTTCAATATAGGTCTGGCTGAAGGTACCCCCAATCTGGCGCTCGTACTTGGCAAAGGCACGCAGGATAGACACTTCACGGCCACCTAGCCCGGCTCCCAGTATCAGGCGGTTAAAGCCGTCATCTTCCAGGCTACCGGCCCACACTTTGGCAAAAGCGTCCTGGAACAGGCTTTGTACTTTTTCCAGGTTAAAGGCGCCGTCACCGGTCAACAACATGGAAAAGTCTAAAATCCAGCAGGTTTCACCATTGGATGTCCGTACCGCATAAGGGCTCTCGCCAATAACACGTAAGCCAAAGTTTTCCAGCATGGGCAAGACATCGGATAGGTGCAGCGGCTCACCCGAGTGGAAAAGCTTCAGTTTAACGAAACGGCTGCCAGACTTTTCTTCCTGGGGCTGATAAAACAGCATTTCCAGGTGCTTGTCATCGGTTAAGGCTTCAAACTTTTCAATATCAACTATTGCAGAGCCAGGCAGCACCTCGTCCTTATAGGCTTGGGGGAAGTTGGCATATTTGCGGCTCAACTCTTTGCCCAAGGCTTCCCCTTTATGGGCGTTTAAGGCATCGGCAAGCTTATCGTCCCAACTGCGGGCGGCTTCATTTAAGTTCTTTTCAATTTCTTTCACGTTAATATCTGCTTTGGTTGATTTAACACGGACAATATAATGGGTACGTGCTTGAGCGGACTCAGAAAAATAAGTGGTAAATTCTACTTCCTGATCACTGCCAAATGCTTCTTGAAGCAGTTGCTGCGTCTTGATACGCAGTTGTGTGTTGTAGCGCTCGCGAGACACATAAACCATGCATGAATAGAAACGGTCAAACGCATCGCGACGGATAAATAATCCTGAATAATCTCGCTCCTGCATCTGTAAAATGCCAAGCACGTTTTTAAGTAGTTCATCGACACTGGTCTGGAGAATTTCATCTCTTGGGTAAGTTTCCAGGATATTGATCAGTGTCTTATAGGCATGAGTACCTTCGGCAAAGCCCGAGTTGGCACAGACATCAGCCACCTTAGACTTGATAAGCGGGATACCCAGGGCACTATTGGTATAATAAGCCGAACCGAACAGGCCAACAAAACGGTCTTCGCCAATAACATTGCCTTCCGCGTCAAAGCGCTTAATACCGATGTAATCCAGATGGGCCGGGCGGTGGACACGAGAACGTGAATTGGTTTTGGTCAGGATCAGCAGGTTGTCGCCCAAGGCAAGTTCTCGGGCAGAAGCACTCAAGGTCGATAACAAACGTTGCTTGGTACCGTTGGAGTTTTTCATCAGGCCCAGGCTGGAGTCGACATTGGCTTCAAGCGCGATATCCCCTTTTAGCACCTTAACATCATAGGAACGATAGCCCATTAAGGTGAAGTTATCGTTCAGCATCCAGCGTAAAAATTCCAGCGCATCCACCTGCTCTTTTTTGTCACAGGGCAATTTGGCATCTTTAATTTCATTGATGACTTCGTTCAGTCTCAATCGCATCGGTTGCCAATCACTGACGGTCAGGGAAATATCACTAACCACGGAATAAAGCTCTTCGGTGATCTTGTCCAGTACTGCCTGGTCATTTTGACGATCGATCTCAATAAAAAATACCGTTTCGACCGAAGTGGATTTCATGGATTTATCGGCAGCAGCTGAAAGCTGGGTGATCTGCTTGTCTTTATCGCGAATGATTTTAATGGGACAGTTAAGCATTAAGTGCGGTGCCACCCCTAAACGGCTCAATGCGATGCGAAGCGAGTCCACCAAAAACGGCATATCACTGACAATGACTTCAATGATGGTGTGGCTGGATTTCCAGCCATGTTTGGACACTTGCGGATTGAATACCTTGATCACCGGCGTATTGTCCTGGTGAGCATTTAATGAATTCCACAGGCTTAAGGTTGCCCCATACATATCGCTATCGTTGCGATGGGCCAAATCAAGTGTCGAAATATTCCTGTATAACAGGTCTGCAAACTGCTCCACCAAAGGAGCCGTTTCAAGAGGAACTTTTTGCTGAATTAAGCTTGCTACATTTTTGAGTATTACCGAGGGTAAACCGTCTACTAACGCCATGCCGTTTTCCTTTTTGGATAAAACGCTTGAAATAATTTTTTATATTATTAATTAGGACGTGTTGATCTTTAGGGTTTAAATTTCAATCAAGATAAAGCTGATAGATCAACACGCGCTAGTGTCTATCAGGATAGACCATGGGGGAGGATTTTATTAATAAATCTAACCTATTGCGAGTGTTTTTTTGCGGGCAAACTCAGGAAAGATATAGCATAGATATAAAGAGAGGTTATGGTGATAATTGTTTATTCACTTGGAATAAATAGAAAATGACCTTTCGGCCATTTTCTTGTTTATTTATGCACTAAATATTCAGGCAAATTATTTAGCTTTTTTTTGGTCTGACCACAAAAAGGTGGCAATCGCCGGCAACACTATGATGGCAGCCAACATATTCACCAAAAACATAAAGGTTAGCAGTATCCCCATATCCACCTGGAATTTCAGATCAGAGAAGAACCAGGTTGAGACGCCAATCGCCAAAGTAATACCCGTGATCAGTACCGCACTGCCCCGCTCTTTTAACGCAGCAAGGTAGGCATCCATAACGGACTCACCGTTGGACAGGCGTATGGTCATGGTGGAAAGAATATAGATACCATAGTCCACCCCGATACCCACCCCAAGGGCAATCACAGGCAAGGTGGAAACCGTTAGGCCGATATCCAGTACCGTCATTAACCACTGGGCCAGGGTCGACACCACATATAGAGGCACAACTACGGAAATCGTCGCCCTCAGGCTCTTAAAGCTGATCAGGCACAGTAAAATCACGGCACTATATACATACAGCATCATGGGCAACTGCGCTTCCTCAACCGCTTCATTGGTGGCCGCCATCACGCCTACCGGGCCTGATGCCAGCTTAAACTTGATCTTGTCAGTATCGAATTCTTTCGCCGACTCTTTCACCGCAGCCACCACACGGTTGATGGTCTCGGCCTTATGATCTTCTAAAAACAGGATCACAGGCATCACACTGCAATTAGAGTTTAACAGGCCACTGGATGAAGGCACACGGGCTATTGATTGCACCAGGGTTTGCTGATTGCGAGACAGTGCCCGCCATTTGGGGTTACCCTCGTTATAGCCGGCATTAACAATTTTGGCAACGGACGCCAGGCTAATGGCGGACTGAACCCCTTCAACGTTTTCCATGCCCCACTGGAAACGGTCAATGATATCCATGGTGTCATGATAGGTACAGGCATCAGGCGTTGTTTCAATAATCACCGACATATAGTCAACACTGATGGCATACTTGTCCGTGATCAAAAAGGTATCCTGGTTATAACGTGAAGACTCATGCAATGCCGGAGCGCCGGCATGCAGCTCACCTATCTTTATATCCTGCGATTTATGGTAGCCAACAAGATACAAGACTCCGGCTATCACTAAAATAACGGCGGCCGGGCCTCTGGAGGCAAAGTTAGACATAAACTCCCAGACAGGATGATGCGTGGGCCTTGCTCCCTGCGCTTTTTTCTTCACATAAGTACGGGAGATATGAATATAAGAAATAAGCAAAGGCAGCAGAATAAGGTTGGTGAGAATAATCATGGCAACACCCAGTGATGCGGTGATCGCCAGTTCACGAATAATGCCGATATCGATCGACAGCAGGGTCAAAAAGCCCACCGTATCGGATAACAAGGCGACACCGCCGGGAATCAGCAGGGACCTAAAGCTCATCTGGGCCGCTTCTTTACTGCTACATCCGGTACCGACCAGTTTTACCGCCGAATTTATCATTTGCACGCCATGGCTGACTCCGATGGCAAAAACCAAAAACGGGATCAGAATAGACATGGGATCCAGGCCAAAGCCCAGGGTGGACAGCATGCCCATCTGCCAGATAACGGCGATCAAGGAGCAAGCAATAGGCAGTATGGTTAAACGAATAGAGCGACAGAAAAAGTACACCATGACGGCGGTAATGGCGATAGCTACAGCGAAAAAGGTCACAACCCCCTTGGCACCGTCAGCAACGTCCCCCACCATCTTGGCAAAGCCTATCATATGAATGCTAATGCTGCCCTTTTCATATTCCTGGCGGATTTCCTGTTCCAGTTGCCCGGCAAAGGCCAGGGTATCAAGTTTCTCCCCGGTATTGGGGTCTATATCCATTAGCGAGGTTTTAACCATGGCACAGGTGTAATCGTCAGAGACTATCTGGCCGACGATACCGGCTTTTTCAATATTGGACTTTACAATGGCCAGTCCCTGTTCATTTGCCTGGAAGTCCGCGGGGATTACCGGGCCGCCGGCAAAGCCGTCTTCAACGATTTCAACAAAGCGTGTACTAGGTGAAAACAAGGATTTCACCTGGATACGATCAACACCGGGAATAAAAAACAGCTTGTCGTGAACGCCCTTTAGGGTATTAAAAAAATTGGCATTAAAAATGTCATCTTCCTGTTCACAGACGGAGATCAGAATATTATTGGCGCCACCAAAATTTTCCCTATGTTTTAAATAGGTTTTCATATAGCTGTGATTAAGCGGAATATTTTTGGTAAAGGCAGCATCGAGCTTAATTTGGGTGGCCTGGAACAGAAGTGCAGCGGTCGCCAGCACAAATAGCACCAGTACAAAGGCCCTTTGACGGAACAGGACAACTTCTAAACGGTTAATAGCAGAATCAATACTCATGTTTTACTTCATTACTTTTATTGTTTTAATACCCACATCGGAAACGGCAACTATTTGCTCTTTAAACCATACGCCGGCGATCAGTGCCTTGCCGTCGCTCTGGCTATGTAACACATAATTGACTCCATCATCCTGACTCTCTAATAACACCCCGCCATTACCGAGCAGAAAGATGCGCTCATCATCGGATAAGACAATAGAATTGATCAAGGCCGTGGTCTTGGTTTCACTGCGCTGCCAAGGCGTACCATTTCTCAGGCTACGGTAGACGTTTCCTCGCAAACCTGCGATCAGTAAATTGCCTTTTTGGGTACGTGCAATATCAAAGAATGAGCCCTGGTATATTTCATCAAATTTTTGCCAGCTGACGCCAAAGTCGTTGCTTTTGGCGATCAGGCCTATTTCTCCCACCAAATACAGGGTGCGGCCATCCATTATCACCCGGTTAAAGTGCGGCAAAATACTCGCTCTTTCATCCAGGTAAGCCTGCTCATCTTCATTTTTTAATTCTTCCAGGTAATCAATATCATCCTGGGGTAAAAACTCATCATGGAACTCTGGCGTCCAGCTTTTCCCACCATCCAGGGTACGGTAAAACTGGCCATAGGCACCAACGGCGACTCCTTCTTGTGCAGATTTGAAAACAACATCCAGCAAGGGCTTTTCAAGCTCAGGCATAAATTGCTGGATCTGCCAGGTTTGGCCGCCATCCTGGCTATGTAAAATGCTGGCATCATGGCCAACCGCCCAACCCAGCTTTTCGTTATAAAAATAAACGCCGGTCAGGGTTGATTGACTGGGCACATCCGCTTGCTGCCAGTTAATAGTGTCCGCCGAGATCAAAATATGTCCGTATTCTCCAACCGCCACCAGTTTACTTTGTTCTACCAGGGCAATATCCAGTAGCAGGGATTGGCTGGCTAACGGGGCGATTACTGATTTGATAGGATTTGATGCCGCCATCGCCTGCAAGCTAATAATGCAACATACAACAAAAGCTAATATTCGCTTGATGACAAAATACACTTTTAAGTTACCCTCATCTGCTATTACGGCGCTAGTGCCGACTAATTAAGAAAAAACGGCTGACGTTTGCCAGCCGTTTAATAGTTGCTGAACGCTTATCTGCGACCTTCTCGTCTTAACGCCGACGGGGTAAAAGAACGATCTTTTAAGTCAGCAGAAAAGTCGTACATATCCGCTTCGTTATCCAGGCCAATGGCGATGTAACGGCGAGACTGTAGGTCATGGAATACTTCAAGCGTAGACCATTGTGTAGGAACTTCATAGTAGTTAATACCATGCGCAACGCCGACACGGTACAACTCGTCACGGTTATCATAAATATCCGTTACCGCAATTTGCCAGCTGTCTTCATCAATAAAGAACACGCGTTTTTTATAGGTATGGCGGGTATCCGATTTCAAGTTAGCCTCAACCACCCAGACCCTGTGCTTTTCATAGCGAACATGTTCAGGGTTGATATGACCGGCTTGAATAATATCGTCATATTTCAGGTTATCACTGTGCAGGCGGTAATCATTGTAAGGGATCAATAGCTCCTGCTTACCTTTTAATGTCCAGGTATAACGGTTTGGCGCCCCGTTAAACATATCAAAGTCATCTGTGGTACGTAAGCCATCAGACGCTGTACCCGGTGCATCATAAGCAACATTGGGTGCGCGACGAACACGACGCTGGCCCGTGTTATAGGTCCATGCCTGACGTGGCGTCTTAATCTGATCCATGGTTTCATGAACTAAAAGTGCGGTACCGGCCAAACGAGCGGGCTCGGATACCTTCTGCTTAAACTTAAACAGGATATTGGATTTTTGCAGTTCGGCAGGTTGAGCCCCCTTAACGTTATAAGGCAACATTAACTGCTCATCAAAACCTATATAGGTGTAGCTACCGGAAGCAGTCGGAACCGCTTGTCCACCCTGGCGTGTCAAGGCTTCGCCACGATAACGCAGAATATGGTTCCATATCGCCTCTAATCCGTCTTTTGGAATAGGAAACGGAATTCCGACTGCGGCCTGAGTAATACCATTACCTTCCTGGATCAGTTCGGTACGAGTCGCATTGTTCAGAGTTGCCTGGTAGACATGATCAGGATAGGAAGCTGAGCGCCTTGTTTGATACACTTCCATCTTGAAGGTATCGGGATAGGTTTCAAATAACTTGATTTGGCCCGGCGTTAATACGTCTTTGTACTGTGACATATTTTGTGCCGTTACCGTATACAAGGGTTTATCGGCAGAAAAGGGATCCGGGTGATGGTCACCCGGCTTGTAGCCCGCTGGTGCCGATGTGATACCACCCGTCCATTTTGGAATTGAACCATCTGCATTGGCACCTTTTTCTGCGCCCATTACGGTTAACTCTTTACCCAACTTTGCCGCCTGTCCGGCATCAACTTTTGCCATCGCCGAGCCACTAAAGGCAAGTGAAACAGCCAAAGATAATAATGTAACTTTTTTCATAGACTTAAATTTCATGATCAGAGGTCCTTAAATTGAATACTTGATATTGAAAGAAACATAATCACGATCTTCCATCTTATTGGTTGTGCCAACACCGCCCCAGAAGCTGTTGTAGCTAAAGTCGGCTGACCAACGGCTTTGGTAATCGAAGCCTAGCGTGAAAGACATAGACTTGCGATCTTCAACAAAAAGGAATAAGGGGTCTGGTGTAATACCGTTAACATCGTGCGAGAAAACCACTCTTGGCGAGACATTCACGCCGGCAAAAACATTGTTATAGTCAAGTTTTGCCACCATGCGATAGCCCCAGGCAAATGCACTTGGGAAGGGGTTGGTTTCAACGCCGTCCTGTAATGCCAATTCCAGGCCTTCTTTACCTGCAACACCACCATTTCTCGCCGTGCCCGGGCCATTTAAACGCAGGACATCCTGATCCGGCATGTCGCTGATATCAATACCGCCTACTTCCATCAAAGTGGTTAACTGGCTGGCCCCCAGTGAAGGTCCCCACAGGTGAGTCAGGGTCATCTGCGCCTGAATGGTATCGGACAGGATAAAGCCATTGGCCCTTTCACCGCCCTGGAATACTGGCATTTGTGATACGCCATCCAGGTCATCACGGCCCAGGTCATTGGCCAACTGCTGCGGCATGGCGGCAAAAAGCAATTCAACGTCGTCTATTTGCAGCGGTTCATCCTGGCGATAACTGATTTCACCGGCAACAGACGTAGTGCCCAAGGTGGTGTTAAAGCTCAAGCCATAAAGCTTGATATCTTCGACATAATCCAGCTCAACACGCGAAAAAGCTTTTAAATTTGTATAGTTATCATAAGTAATATCACCTGTAACCAGCATACCAACATCATGTGCCAAGGCTTCTTGGCTAAAGTCTGCGGTAATCCCCGAAAATACCGGGCGGCGGCTATGATAATTCATATGATACAGGCTTAATTCCGTATCATTGAGTTCTGGCAAATACCAGGATAAACGCAAGCCATATTGGCCACCATCTTCCGGCTCATTGCCCGCATCCGCTTGCCTAAGCGTCAATTTGGTCGGGAAACCACCGACATAAGCGCTACCGGCATCGGCCATGCTAACTGTACCATTTAGGATCTGTGCTCTTAATACATTCAGGCTTTCAATCAGATAATCCAGGTCCATATCCGGGTTGCTGGCAAAATTTAACTGAACGTTATTGTACTGGCCGCCATCGCCGGCAAAGTCATTGGTGGAAAAGTAGCTACCCGGCGGAGGGAGAATGGTTTTTTCCCAGCTGTACTGGTAGAAGGCTTCGATATTAAAGTTTTCACTGACGCCAAGTGATGCCCATACGGCACCAAAAGGAATAAAGGCTTCTTTAAGCTCGGCCCCCGGAGCTCTAAGCATGGCAATATCAACCGGGTTTAATTCGCTGATACCGTGAGAAATCAGCGTACTTTCACCCCAGCTGATCACCTGCTGACCGACACGGACAGAAAACGGCATTTCGCCCAGGTCAAAGTCGCCATAAACAAAGGCATCGAGTAAACGAATGTCACTACATAACCTTTCACTGGCCTCATCATCACGGCAGGGATCATTGACCTTGCCGGTCAGCGGATTGCTCCAGGCCCTGTCATTGTCTGACATTTCAAAATCGTAAAAATACATGCCGCGGACAAACAGGCCGATATTGTCTTTGCGGATATCCAGCTCATGAGAGCCCTTGATAATGGTGGAAAACGCATCACCGGCGTCATAGTTCAAATTACCATTGTCACCATTGGTGGAATAACTTCCTGCCCCATCCCATACGGTTTGGGCATCCGGCATGACATTTAATATTGGATGGTAATAATCGAAGTTAAAACCGTTATTTAGATTATTCGATTTACCTATGTTGTCGTTCCAGTTTCTGTCTTCGACGCGAATACTGGTACCGGCAGTAAAGGTAGAATCAAAACTGATATCAAAATCACCTAGTTGGAAATTTGCTGCCGTGGCATTTTGTGCAGCAACAGACAATAAGGCAGCGGTGATACTTGCAGCCAACGGCTTTTTGTAAAACCGATCACGAGGGCTATGTTTCATTTATTCTCTCCCCAGTCCCGAAACAGAGTATTTTATTTTTTATTCTAGTATTCCACTTTAGTGGGATGAAACAATAATTGCATCATTTTGACCAGTAGGCAAGGCTTAAAAACAATTGTTAAGACGCTGTATTTTAATGACTTGCACACAATAAAAACAGACAATAAGAATAGCGTTTAAAACGCCCGTTTAAAACCTAGGTAAAGAAGGGTAAATTATGACAACTAAGTGAATGAATTAGCACTCGTTTAGATAAGGAATGAGAAACAGAAGTCGTACCACATGGTCCGACCACTGTTTAAAGCATATACTCTAACTAAGCCAATTTAATGAGAGATAAAAATTTGTTATTCTCGGTATTCAGGCAAAAATAGCCCTGAATACCGTTAGAAGTGACATATTTTCGCAAGTGTACGGCCGGAAACTGCACCCTTACCCCTTGCTTGGTTGTTGCCACAATGGAGTGGATCTGCCCTTGATAATAGGGCAGAAATTCCTGGTAAGACAAATCAATGGAAAAGTAAAACTGTTTTAACATGTTAAACTAGGCGGACAAGGCGGCATCCAGTTTTTCTTTCAAATCTTTTGACAGATTAGCTAACTTACTGAGCCTTTCCAGTTCGCCACGCATCAGTTGCTGACGCTGTTTATCAAAGCCTTTAAATTGAATCAATGGCGTGATCAAGCGCGAGGCCACCTGCGGGTTGATATCATTTAACAGGGCAACCTGATTTGCCAGAAACTGGTATCCCCTGCCCCTGATGCAATGGAAATACTTGGGATTATTATTGGCGAAAGCCCCAATGAGTGAACGTGCCCTGTTCGGGTTTTTCAGGGTAAAGGCCGGATGTTCAATAAGCGCATCCAGGCGCTGGTAAATATCATCGCTGGCCAAAGAGGCCGCTAGCATAAACCATTTATCCATTACCAGGTTGGTATCTTGCCATTCTTGCTCAAACTTGCTCATTTGTTCATCAAATTCTGGCAAGTTGCTTTTAGCCGAACAAGATAAAGCGGCCAGGGTATCTGTCATATTGTCTGATGCCTGAAATTGCTGATTCACCCGTGCTTGATAATCAGGCAACAAAACCAGATAGGATAGACAGGCATTTTTTAATGCCCGTTTACCGGCAGATATGCCGTCGTTACTATATTGGGTTTGCAGGTTTTCTTGATAGGTTGACGCAAGCTCTTCTTTCAGGCCTTTGGCCAGGTAAAGTTTTAGCTTTTTCAGTGCTGCCAGTAGTGCCAAGGGATCCACTTCGTCAATCAGGTCGGCCACCTCATCAAAACTTGGCAGTATCAGCTGCTCGGCTTTAAAAGCAGGTTCGAGATCTGAGCCAAGGATATTGGCAAAGGTGGTTATCAAGGCCGGTGGTAAACTAAGCTCTGGGTTGGCAACCAGCTTTTTCACATAGGTGATCAATAGTTTCTGTCCTGCATCCCAACGGCAAAATTCGTCGTTTGCATGCGCCATAATAACGGCATATTCATCATCTGGTTGTTGGTAATTGACCTTAACCGGCGCGGTAAATCCGCCTAGAAGCGCTACGGTAGGTTTAGCGGTAAAGCCGCCAAACGTCCAGCTTTGCTGCGCTTCTTTCAGCTCCAGCAAGTGAGATTGCACGGCCTTACTGTCTTTTGCGATCAGCTCAATTTTTATTGGAATATGCAAATGCTCGGTATTGGCATAACCGGCCGTCGGTTTTAATTCCTGCTCAATAGAGAGGGTAAACTCAGCCTGCTCTTCATTATAGGACTCAGTTACCTTTAGTACAGGTGTACCCGCCTGGCTATACCAATGTTTAAACTGGTCCAGGTTTATACCCGAGGCATCTGACATGGCATTGACAAAATCGTCACAGGTTACCGCCATGCCATCAAATCGCTCAAAGTATAACTCCATGCCTTTTCTGAACTTGTCAGGACCAAGCAGAGTATGCATCATGCGAATCACTTCCGAGCCCTTCTCATAAACGGTTAGGGTATAAAAATTATTCATCTCCATGACCTTTTCAGGACGGATAGGATGTGCCATAGGTCCGGCATCTTCGGCAAATTGCTGTGAGCGCAGTACCCTGACATTCTGAATACGGGTTACTGCCGACGAATGCATATCACCGCTAAATTGTTGATCACGAAAGACCGTCAGCCCCTCTTTAAGGCTAAGCTGGAACCAGTCCCGACAGGTTACCCTGTTACCCGTCCAATTATGAAAGTACTCATGGGCGATCACCGCCTGGATATTGAAATAGTCGGTATCTGTTGCCGACTTGCTATCTGCCAATACATACTTGCTGTTAAAGACGTTGAGTCCCTTATTCTCCATTGCCCCCATATTGAAAAAATCAACGGCGACTATCATATAGATATCCAGATCATACTCTAAGCCAAAGGTCTCCTCGTCCCATTCCATGGACTGCTTAAGGGAGGTCATGGCATGTTCAGCCTTGGCCAGGTTGCCCTTATCAACGAAGATCTCCAGCTTAACCTCGCGTCCAGAACATGTTTTATAGGAGTCTTGCAATAGGTCAAAATCACCCGCCACCAGAGCAAACAGATAGCTGGGCTTAGGAAATGGGTCATGCCACTTAACATAGTGCTTGCCCCCTGCCAGATCCCCCTGTTCCACCTTATTGCCATTGGACAACAAGTAAGGATAACCGGCCCTATCGGCAACAATTTTGGTGGTAAACACCGTCATCACATCCGGCCTGTCCAGATAATAGGTAATTCGGCGAAAACCCTCTGCTTCACACTGGGTGCAATAGGCCTCGCCCGACTTAAACAGCCCTTCAAGCGAGGTGTTTTTTAGCGGGTTGATTTCTGTTACTAGCGTGAGTTCAAATTCACTGTTATCAACAGATAGCTCTAACTGGCTATCCGTTTGAATATAATTGTCCGCCGGAAGTTCCTGCTTATTGACCTGTACACAAAGCAATTTTAGCTGTTCGCCATCCAGCTTTAACGGCACCTTGTCTTCAACCTGCCTTTTAACCTGCATGACACTGGTAACCAGTGTCGCCTCGTCCGCTAGTTCAAAGGTTAAATCAATTGATGCAATCGAAAATTCCGGAGCTTTATAGTCGGCTAAATATCGGGCGGTGAAATCGGTCATAATCTGTTCCTAAATGACATGATAAATTAAGCAAAAATGAATACTGTAAGCAACAAAACAAGCTTAAAAACAAAAAGCCTGTAAATAACAGGCTTATTTGAATAATTATTTAAAATAAAATTTTAGTCATTTTCTACTAAAGATTTTATCTTAAAACCAAGAAAACCATAGCTAATGGCTAAAATTGGGTTAATGAAGTTAAAAAAGCAGTAAAAAATATACTCATAGGAAGTCAACGCCAGCACGCCAAACATAAAGGCGCCACAGGTATTCCAAGGGATCAAGGGCGAGGTTAATGTGCCTGAATCTTCAAGCGTACGACTTAACACCAGGGGATCCAGCTTGCGGCGAGCATATTCTTCCTTATACATACGACCCGGCATAACGATAGCCATGTACTGATCCGCGGTAATGATGTTGGTGCCGATACAGGTGGCAATAGTGCTGCTGATCAGGCCGCCAACAGACTTAACCGAAGATAGAATAGCGGTAACAAACTTTTTCAACATGCCTAAATGCTCAAGCACGGCACCGAACATTAAGGCACACATCACTAGCCAGACGATTTTCAACATGCCCGCCATACCACCGCCGCTGAGCAGATCATCCAGATCTGAATCTCCGGAGCTGATGGCGACACCGTCAAATAATGCGGTCCATACTACTTTCAGGGTTGCCGTTGTTGAATCTACCCCTTCGCCTGCCAGGCGCAAAATCAAGTCTGTCTGGAATAACACCGCCCAAATTCCGCCAACCAGGGCGCCAATGGCAACAGCAGGGAAAGCCGGCATCTTTTTAACCGCCAGGGTTAACAGCAGAACGAGAGGGATCAAATTAAAAATGCTAATATTAAAATTTTCGACCAGCTTCTGGTTAATAAAATCAACCGAAGCACTACTAGTTGCCGTTTCTTCACTAAAGCCGATAAAGGTAAACAGGATAAGGCTGATGGTAATGGAAGGCAGAGTGGTCCACATCATATAGCGGATATGGGAAAATAATTCAGAGCCGGCAACAACCGGGGCCAGGTTAGTGGTTTCGGACAAGGGGGAAATTTTATCACCAAAGTAGGCGCCCGATATCACGGCACCAGCTGTGATGGCAGGATTTAATCCCAAGCCACCCGCGATTCCCATCAAGGCGACACCTATGGTCGCGGCCGTTGTCCAGGAGCTGCCTATGCTTAGCGCGACAATACCACAGATAATACAAGCAGCAGGGTAAAACCAGTTGGGATCTAACAACTTCAAACCATAATAAATCATAGTGGGTACTGTACCTGACAGCATCCAGGTCCCTATTAAGGCCCCAACGGCCAACAAAATAAAGATGGCCCCCATGGAAATAGAAATACCATGTATCATGGCTTTTTCGATTTCTGCCCAGGTGTGCTTGTTTTTAATCCCGATAATGGCAGCGATCCCGGTTGCCAGCATTAGCGCTATCTGATTTGGGCCACCGGTGGAGTTATCGCCAAAATAAAACACCGAGCCGGATAACATGACAATCAATGCTAATAATGGAATAAAAGAATCAAGCATGCTGGGTGCTTTGGTATGTTGTACATCTGACATTGTAATACTTTTACCTTCTTTGTCTTAATCGTTATTCTAATCGACAATTCTTGAATGGATACCTAGGGCGCGTTGATCTTTCGAGTTTAAATAAACCTGAAAGATCAACACGCCCTAATTAATCTGCCGAGAGTTTTGACAGGTTGCAAGCCTTTTCTTTCAACTTTGGTTTTTCAATTTTTCATTCATTCAATAATTAAACATAAGTATGCAAAATTTGGCCTTATTGCTGATACCTCTAATTTAAGTCACATAAGATCTTTTCTTAGATAAATAAAAACCGCCTGCTACGGCGGTTTTACTAGCTAGAAACACTAGCAGCAAACAAGGACTATTTCTTAGCAACTCGGCCTAGAGAAACCAGGTCAAAGGTAATTTTTGCGGTTTCATCCAGGAATGGATCCAGCTCATCCAGTTCATCCGGCAAGTCTTCCAACGACGTCACCTTTTCCTTGCCCATCACGGCCAGCCTTTCATTTGCTCTGACCAGCTGTTTGGCCTTGCGCTCTTTTCTTTTCGCCTTGCGGGTTTCTATATTCAGAGAGATAGACTTATCGTCTTTTTCTTTCTGATAGACGGCGATATCATCGAGTAAGTAATTAAACTCACGGTTCTCTTTGACACGCTCCTGATGAAGTGAATTAAGATAGGTTAGATCGGCACTGATATCATTGAGCTGGGTATATTTTGCCTTATTGATTTTATCCCAGGGCAAGGCATTTTCTTCCCGGCTTTCACCCCAGTCCTGGGGATCAACTGCCGATGGAAAAGCGATATCCGGTAACACGCCCCTGTGCTGGGTACTACCGCCGTTAATACGATAAAACTTGGCGATGGTAAATTGTATGCTGCCTAACGGATTTTCATAGAGGTCATAGACACGGCCTAAGCCCCTGTGCTGCTGGACCGTCCCCTTACCAAAGGTTTGCTCACCAACAATAACGCCTCGGCCATAATCCTGTATGGCGGCAGAAAATATCTCGGATGCCGAAGCACTGTAACGATCAACCATCACGGTCAGAGGGCCGTCATAATGGCTGTATCCATCCTTGTCGCTGTTAACGGAAACACGGTTGGCACCGTCACGTACTTGTACCACAGGTCCCTTATCAATAAACAACCCGGTCAATAACGTCGCTTCGCTTAACGAACCGCCACCATTGCCTCTTAAATCGATAATAATTCCTTCTACTCCCTGTGATTTAAGGGAGTCGATCTCTTTTTTAACATCACGAGACAAGTTGTTGTAAAAACTGGGGATGGTAATAATGCCCAACTTTTTCGAATTGGCGTCATCGATTTTTTCAAAATAAACTTCAGATTTAGCCGCCCTGTCTTCCAGCTTAATTTTTTCACGTATAATAGACACTACCTTGATGCTGGCGTCATCTTCTGCCTCACCCGGTAGTACCTGCAGGCGCACCTTACTGCCCTTAGGGCCTTTGATAAGATCTACAACATCATCCAGGCGCCAACCGATAACGTCAACAAACTCTTCATCATCCTGTGAAACACCAACAATGCGATCTTTAGGCTTGATTTCTTTGGACTTATCCGCAGGGCCACCAGAAACCACGCTTTGAATAACCGTATAATCTTCTTCAGCTCTTAATACTGCACCTATCCCTTCCAGAGACAGGTTCATTTCCATCTGGAACCGCTCGGCATTGCGAGGAGAGAGGTAGGAAGTGTGGGGCTCAACAACCCGGGCAAAGCTGTTCATGACGATCTGAAAAACATCTTCACTTTCACTTTGCTTTAAGCGTTTTATCGCGTAACGATAGCGTTTGGTGAGAATTTCCTTAACCTTAGGCCACTCCTTGCCCGTTAAGGTCAGGTTCAAGGCATCATATTTAACCTTTAAGCGCCAAAGCTCATTCAATTCCGCTTCATTGGCCGGCCATTGAGCATCTTCGCGATCAAAGGTGTAAACTTCGTCTTTAGTAAAATCAAACGGCTTATCTAACAGACTAATGGCATATTCATAACGTTCAAGGCGACGCTGCATATTCAGGTTGTAAATATCATAGGCGACATCCAACTTGCCTCGGGCAACCACAGAATCAAAGTCAAAACGGTACTTTTCCAACCCCTGAACATCAGAGGCAAGAAAAACATTGCGCGCATAATCTAACTGTTTGATATAACGGTCGAAGATGTCCTCAGACAACTCGTCGTTCATATGGATGGGCTTGTAGTGGGCACGGGTAAACTGGGCGGTGATCCTTTTACTTGCCGTTGCATGTTGCGTTTCTGGTTCCAAAATGGGCAAGGTATCAAACTTATCTACACTGGCTAATGCATAAAATCCAGCACTGGAAAAAGACAAGGATACAGCAAATGCGATACGACAAAATTTATGCATGCCTACTACTCCATATTATTCAGAAAATATTTTGTTTATCTGTGTTTTAACTACCATTCCCGAGTTAAGTTGAACACTGACATCTTTGCCTGCTATTTCAGTAATAACGGCATCCATCGGAGCATTGCCTAGTTGAACTTTTACTTTAGCACCAACATTAATTGACTCCGACTCTACAGGTTTAAGTTTAGCTGCTGCCTTGGTTTCTGCACGTTTAGCTGCTTTAACCGCTTTAAACTTGGCCTTTTGCTTCTCACCTCTTTGATGTTTAGCTTCGGTTTTAGTTCCTTTATAAGGCTTTTGCGCCTTGGTGTCTTTATGCTTTTTGTTACCAAATTTTTCTTGGCTTTCCTTCAACGTCTTGGCGGCGTAGTCGGCTTGTGCCTGATCTATTTCGGCGGCATTGTTACCTTCTATATCCACCCTGTGGCTACCGACTTTGATGGCTTTCAGGTAACGCCAGCTGCTGGTGTAATGACGAAGCGCCTGTCTTAAGCGTGTTTTACTAACCGTTTCGTCATCTTCAAGTTTTTCAGCCAAATCCTGAAAAATACCAACTTTTAGAGGTTTTGCCGGCCCTTCTATTGAAAAACATGCAGGAAATTTTTCGGCTAAATAAGCGATAATTTCTTTACTACTTGTGCGTTTAGTTTCCATAAATACAACTTATTACAATTTAATTTTAGTCTTCAAGATGTTGTTCGCGGTTCTCCAACACATGCTGGCACCAATCATAAATATCATCTATTTCCAGGTCCGGCAAAGCTTCTTGCCCTATCCAGGTATCCCACACCAGGTCTAATAAACGAGTCAAGACATCGGGTTCAATGTCTTCCTCGGCCAAATTGTACAGGGTATGATAAATTTCATTAATATGTTCCGCAACTTCTTCTTCTCGGCCATCCCAGTCACCAACGACAGCTTCCGAGACAAGATAGTCATGGATCACAACAAATTCTTTCATTTAGTTAATTTCACTTTCCAATAAGCGAACAATCGACTCTAAGCCCAGTTGATCTTCATTATCAAACCGATTGAATACCCTACTGTCTATATCCAATACCGCAATAACCTGGTTATTTTTCCTAACTGGGATAACAATTTCAGCATTGCTTTGAGCGTCACAGGCAATATGACCAGAAAATTGATGAACATCAGCAATACGCTGGGTTTTATTTTCCATGGCAGCCGTGCCGCAGACACCTTTCCCCATGGGGATCCTGATGCAGGCGACTTTTCCATGAAAAGGGCCCAGTATCAGCTCATCGTTGACCCCCCTATAAAAGCCAGCCCAATTTACATCATCGAGTGCCTCAAAAAGTATTGCACTGATGTTGGCCATATTGGCGATTTCGTCGGGTTCTCCGGCGATAATAGCAGCAATTTGGCTATTGAGTTGACGATAGAAGTCTTTTTTGCTCATTAATTGATTTTAGCTACTGTGAAAAAGCGCATAACATACCCTGATAAGGCAAAAAATTAAAGTATTATCAGTCTATATCACCAGATTTATCTAAAATGAACAAATTGCGGCCGTTAAATTCTGCTGTTCCCTTTATTTTCCGGCCCTTAATAGCTTCAAGGCCTGACTAAGTAATAACAGGCCTGCCTCTAGAGGCTGCTTATCTTTCGCGGTTAATTTTTGTTCGAGATAAACAGCCTCTAGGGTTGAATCTTAAATCTAGCAATGACCTGGGCAGTAACATCCTGCTGGCCGGAAGAAGAATCAAACCCTGTTCGAGCTTCCGTTCTTGCCATGGCAAAAGCCCTGGGAGCACCGTAAGACACTTCTTTCATATAGGTCAACTTACCTAAGCTCACCCCTGCTTGAGCAGCAATTTTCATCGCCTTTTGCTTGGCATTCAAAATCGCCTTATCTAACGCCTGTTGATATAGCTGCTCTATATTACTAAAGGACATAGACAAGGGAGATATTCTGCTAACGCCAATTTTAGCAACTTTATCCAATAAACGGTCATAGAGCTCGATATCAAACAGCTTAATTGTGATTTTTCGGCTTACTTCAAAAACGGGTTTTGGGTTTCTATCCTTTTTGTCGTTGACGGACAGGTGAACTTTTCCTTTGGCATCGTCAGCAAACTGTGTTTTGACATCGACACCATGCATACGAATAGAGGCTTCTTCATAAATGGGAAACATGTTCATGCGAGTCGATTGAATATCCTGTGCCTTAATGCCTAAACCTTTTGCCGCGGCCACCAATTGTTTACTCTTGTGATCCACCAGGCTTTTGGTCTTGCCGGCACTCACCCCCCTTTCGACAACAGATAATTCCAGCGAAAACACATCGGGCGTAGCAACAACGGCCGCTTTTCCCGTAACTTCAATGCCTTCAGGCTGATAGGCCACCGCTAATGCAAACGAAGAAGCCAGTAAACTACAAACCATTAATATATATTTCATGACCATCCATCCTTTTTTATTAAACGCTAAAATCTCTGCTGTCATTGCCATTTTTAGGCCATAGCTACCGGCTAGCCTTTGCCGGAAGCAATCGACTCACCCAAAGAAAAAAGCTGCCATTCTCCCGGATTCATTTTATGCCAGGTTTCATCGTCGGTTAACGGCTGGGTGGCAATCACAGTCACTATATCCTTTGCCGTAGTTTCCTGTTTAAAGTCCACCACCATTTCTGCATCAATCAAGCTCGCCCGGCCAAAAGGTGCCCGGCGGGTGATCCAGTGCAAATTATTCGAACAATAGGCAAACAAGCATTCGCCATTGCTAATGATTAGATTGGTTACTCCCAGTTGGTTAATACGCATACTCAACTGAGCTATATAACTAAACAATTCGATGTCACCCGGGGCTTTATCAGAAAACTGATAATGCAATTGATCCAACAGCCAGCAAAAGGCATGTTCACTGTCGGTAGTGCCTATGGGCAAATGCAGTTTCACCGGTAGTTCTTCCACAAACTCCTTCAACTGGCCATTATGGGCATAAGTCCAGTTCTTCCCCCACATCTGCCGAGTAAAGGGATGGGTGTTTTCCAAACAAACATGCCCCGAATTAGCCTGCCTGATATGACAAATCACCGCTTCACTCTTGATGGGGTATTCGGTCACTAAACGAGCTATTGGCGAATGGGCGCTGGGCATGGGGTCTTTAAAACTGCGACAGCCCTTTCCCTCATAAAAGGTGATGCCCCAGCCATCCTTATGTGGCCCGGTATTACCACCACGTTGCATTAAGCCGCTAAAACTAAAACAAATATCCGTTGGTACATTGGCGCTCATCGCCAGGAGTTCGCACATAAACAACTACCCCGCCTGATTTAATATCCATATTATCCTAAAATAGTATTTGAGATCACAGATATTTAATTTTACTCTACAACAACCTGGTCTGACCTCAATAGAATAAGGAAAATTTGTGGACTTTTTAACCTGGATAATCATTGCCATTGCGCTTAGTTGGTTTATGGCCTACTCAAGAGCATCCCTGTCAACCTATACCCTTTCTTTTACCGCCCTTATGGCGATAGGTACATTTTTGGACGTTGTCTCCTTTATGGGCTGGCTGCTGTTTGCCCTAATAGCGCTGCCGCTGAATATCGACTCGTTTAGAAAGCAGTATATCAGTGAACCCTTGCTGACAATGTTTCAAAGTGTCATGCCTGAAATGTCGTCAACAGAACAGGAAGCGATAGATGCAGGTACCACCTGGTTTGACGCCGAACTATTCAGGGGGGATCCGGACTGGAACAAGCTGCATAATTACCCTCAACCTAGGTTAAGCCTTGAAGAAAAAGCCTTTATCGACGGGCCCGTAGAACAAGTCTGTGCCATGGTAGACGATTGGCATATCACCCATGAAAGAGCCGATTTGCCGCCAGAGATCTGGCAGTTTCTAAAAGACAATAAATTCTTTGCCATGATCATTAAAAAAGAGTTTGGCGGACTGGAATTTAGTGCCTATGCCCAATCCCGTGTCCTGCAAAAGCTCAGTGGCGTCAGCACTGTGCTGGCCAGTACCGTTGGCGTGCCCAACTCCCTAGGGCCAGGTGAACTGCTCCAGCACTATGGTACCCAGGAGCAGCAAGATTATTACCTGCCAAGACTGGCCAAGGGTGAGGAAATCCCCTGCTTTGCCTTAACCAGCCCGGAAGCCGGCTCTGATGCGGGTTCAATCCCTGACTTTGGCATTGTTTGCAAGGGTGAATTTAACGGCGAAGAAGTACTGGGCATGAAACTAACCTGGAACAAGCGTTATATCACCCTGGCACCAATAGCGACCGTTTTGGGGCTGGCCTTTAAGTTACAGGATCCCGATAAACTACTGGGTGATAAGGTGGATTTAGGCATTACCTGTGCCTTGATCCCGACCGATATTGACGGCGTAATTACCGGGCGTAGACATTTTCCCCTTAACGTGCCCTTTCAAAACGGCCCAACTCAGGGTGATGGCGTTTTTGTCCCGCTCGACTTTATAATTGGCGGCCCGGAAATGGCCGGTCAGGGCTGGCGCATGCTGGTGGAATGCCTCTCTGTTGGCCGTGCCATTACCCTGCCTTCAAACAGTGCCGGTGGCGTTAAATCTTTGGCCATGGCAACCGGCGCCTACAGCCGTATCCGCCGTCAATTTAAACTGCCAATAGGAAAAATGGAGGGGGTTGAAGAAGCCCTGGCGCCCATAGGCGCAAATGCCTATTTGATGGATGCGGTAACAACCATGTCTACGGGTGCCATCGACCTGGGGGAAAAGCCTTCGGTCATTTCCGCCATCGCCAAATACCATCTTACCGAGCGTATGCGCTCCTCCATGATCTCTTCCATGGATATTCATGGCGGCAAAGGGGTATGCATGGGGCCGAATAACTACCTGGCCCGCGGTTATCAGGGCGCCCCTGTGGCTATCACGGTCGAAGGAGCCAATATACTGACCCGTAGCATGATCATTTACGGTCAGGGTGCCATCCGCTGTCACCCCTATGTATTGGCCGAACTCAATGCCGCCACCACAGAAGATAAAGAGCTGGCCCTCAATGATTTTGATCATGCCTTGTTTGGTCATATCGGCTTTGCCATTAGCAATATATTTAGAAGCCTCTGGTTTTCTCTCTCCGGCGCCAGGCTATTAAAAACCCCCTTTCATGACGAAACGCGTCGTTATTATCAGCTGATGACCCGGTTTAGCTCCAATTTGGCCATGTTATCCGATATTGCCATGTTGACCCTGGGCGGAGACCTAAAGCGTAAGGAGCGCATTTCCGCTCGCCTGGGTGATGTCTTGAGCCAGCTATACCTCGCCTCGGCCACCTTAAAGCGATACAACGATGAAGGACGGATCCATGCCGACTTGCCTCTGATACAATGGGCTGTGGAAGATTGCCTATATAAGGCACAACAGGCCATAGATGAGCTGATCAGCAACTTCCCCAACAGGTTTGTCTCTATTGCACTAAGAGCCATTATCTTTCCCCTGGGCACCTGGCTCACTAAACCCTCGGATAAGTGTGATCACAAGGTTGCCAATATCCTGATGACGCCGGGTGACACCCGCACACGCCTGGGGCAAGGCCAGTATTTAACACCAGATGAAAACAACCTGATTGGCCAGCTTGAACAGGCTCTTGCCGATATTCTTGCCAGTGAGCCTATTTACGATAAGGTATGTTTAGCCTTAGGGAAAAAGCTGCCCTTTTATCAGCTTGATAAAGTGGCGGAGCAAGGGTTAAAGGTTAACGCCATAACGGAGCAGGAAGCCGAACTTCTGTTAAAAGCAGAAAGGGGCCGACTGGCTGTGATCAATGTTGATGACTTTGATCCGCATGAACTGCCGGCAAATAAATCGTTAACGACTTAACGAGTTAAAATAAACGGGCTGTTCAGTAAGTGTCACTGCTGAACAGCCTCTAGCCAACAAAAGTACTCCCCTTCATTTGTGCAATTAACTGATAAAATTTGCTTGCACAAACATTAGAAAACCATAATATAAAGATTTCATCGTAAGAAACTAAAATATTATGCTTAAAACTGTCCCCGAACTTATTGCCCTTGCCAAAGAAAACACCCGCATCCAAACGGCTGCTCAAGCCCTGCCAGAGTGTTTGGCAACAAAAGGAGTATTAATCGATGTCAGAGAAGTTGACGAATTCAAACAAAAATCAATCATTGAAGCGGTAAATATTCCTCGTGGGATATTAGAAATGCAGATGCTTAAGCAGTTTCCTGACGAAAATACGCCGATTTATATTCACTGCGCGACTGGTGGTCGGGCAGCTCTTGCCGCCGAGCAGTTACAACGTATCGGTTATAAGAAGGTCACTGCCATCAGCTGTCACTTCAAGGATATCTATCAGGTATCCCAATTAAGCCAATAGAAAATTCTCCATATATACTGCTTATCCTTCCTGCCTTTGTAACTTGGCAAGCACAATGCGCCGAAATACGGAGGCAAGGAGCACCAGCGGCAGACCTTCGCTTTCTGCTATTGTAAAAACATTGAAATAACGTTAATTTATCTAAAGTTTATCGAATTTAGCTTTATTGATTTATATGTCTTTAACACAAGAACAAAGCACAACCAGAACACAAGATAAAAGTACGACAAAACACAGGACCAAGGGCGAACAAACAAAAAAACTCATACTTAATGCCGCGATTGAAGTGCTGGCACAAAATGGCATCAAGGGCACCACACACAGAGCGGTAGCCAATCAAGCGAATATTCAACTATCACTGACCACTTATTATTTTAAGGATATCCATGAACTGGTACACCAGGCCTTTCAGTTAAACTCTGAACAGGTTACGGAAGAGGCAGGCTCTGCCTGGCGCAAGGCATTCCAGCTGCTGGATGACTATGACAAAACCAGTTTAAGAAAAGTCTCGGTCAGGGAAAAGCTCTGTGCAGAGCTAGCCCAGATATCAACCCAATACCTGACCGCCAAAATCATTAACCAGCCAGTATCACTGGCCGTCGAGCAACTGCTATTTACCGAAATACAGGTGACTCCGGCGTTACGGGCCCTTGCTCGGCAACACAAGGAGTTGTTAATCACACCCTTTATTCGCCTATGCCGTTACTTTAATAAGCAGGACCCGGAAACCACAGCCGATATTATGCTGACCATGTTTACCCAGCTGGAATATCGTAATTTGCCACTGGCCAGTGAAAGCATCGACGAGGAAGAAATCCGGGCCGTCACCCGGCGCTTGATTGCCTGGATGATGGGGCTGAAAAAATAGCTTCACCGATACAATAAAAGCCCTGTGTGTCAGCTAAACGCACAGGGCTTTTTAATTATAAAGGCTTTATTTGCTTCTTACAGGAAGGATAACAGGTCTTCGTTAAGCTGCATCAGTGTTTTTGGGTCTGCCATCATGGTTTTCGCCAGCGACTTGGTCCTTGGCAACATGCGCTCAAAATAAAACTCGGCAGTCTTGATCTTGGCACGATAAAAATCACGGTTTTCACAATCTCCCGCCAACTTCTCATACGATGCCTGTGCCATCTGTGCCCAGAAATACGCCATCACGATATAACCCGAATACATGAGGTAATCGACCGAGGCAGAGCCAACAAAATCGCGATTTTTCTTCGCTTTTATGGCAATACGCAAGGAATACTGCTGCCAGTTTGCCACCGCCTTACTCAGCGGCCAGATAAACTTGTTCATTTGGCGCTTATGGGGATTACCGGAAATCATGCTCTTGTCTTTACAGAAGCTCAGTACTTCCATGGCAAAGTCTTTCAGCGCACGGCCACGGGTCAGTAAAATTTTACGGCCAAGCAGGTCAAGGGCCTGAATACCAGTGGTCCCTTCATAAAGGGTAGAAATACGGACATCACGCACTATCTGCTCCATGCCCCACTCTTTGATATAGCCATGACCACCAAAGATCTGCAAACCATTGCTGGCACTTTCACTGCCAAGTTCGGTTAAAAACGCTTTTAAAATAGGCGTAATAAAGCCAAGCCTGTCATCGGCGGCCTTACGTACTTCTTCTGTCTTGCCGTTCTCAATATCGTCAACCAGCTTGGCCGCATAATAGATCATGGCACGCCCGCCTTCAGAAGTGGCCTTTTGCATCATCAGCATGCGGCGAACATCAGGGTGGACTATGATGGGATCGGCGACCTTATCCGGGCACTTTTTGCCGGACAGTGAACGCATGGAGAGCCTTTCTTTTGCATAGTTTAACGAGTTTTGATAGGCAAGTTCCGAGGCGCAAACCCCCTGTAATGCCGTACCTATGCGTGCGGTATTCATAAAGGTGAACATACATTCCAGACCTTTATTCTCAGGCCCGATCAACACACCTTTGGCATTATCAAAATTAAGTACCGCGGTTGCCGAGGCCTTAATGCCCATTTTATCTTCTATCGAGCCACAGCTGACATTATTGCTTTCCCCCAGATTGCCTTCACTATCCACCTGGATCTTGGGAACAATAAACAAGGAAATACCGCGCGTGCCTTTCGGGGCCCCAGGTAAACGGGCCAAGACAATATGAATAATGTTTTCGGTCAAATCATGGTCGCCGGCCGAGATAAATATCTTAGTGCCGGAAATGTTATAGGTGCCGTCGCCGTTAGGCTCAGCCTTGGTTTTTACCTGCCCCAGGTCGGTGCCACAGTGGGGCTCGGTCAAACACATGGTGCCGGTCCAGGTGCCTTCGGTGAGCTTGGTTAAATAAATCTCCTTTTGCTCTTCGCTGCCGTGCAGCTGTACCGTATTCATGGCGCCATGGCTTAGACCCGGATACATGGCCCATGACCAGTTGGCCGTACCCATCATTTCTGACTTGGCCATGCCCAGTGACGGCGGTAGCCCCTGGCCGCCATGCTCGACAGGGTGCGAGAGACTTTGCCAGCCACCTTCAACATACTGCTGATAAGACTCCTTAAAGCCTTTTGGCGTAAAGACCTGGCCGTTTTCAAATCGACAACCTTCCTTGTCGCCACTTTGGTTTAAAGGTAACAGCTCATTTTCACAAAACTTGGCACACTCCTGAAAAATGGCATCAACTAAGTCAGGAGTTGCTTCGGCAAATTCAGGGTATTGCTGATAGTGGTCGTAGTATTTAAAAACATCTTCAACTAAAAATTTAATGTCCATTAAAGGTGCTTTATAAGTAAGCATATCTGAACTCCCAAGGATTTTTGTAACAACAATTTAAATTCAATAGTTATTTCAGTATAACAGACAATTCTACTGGTCCAACCACTTTTTACATTTATTTTACTATTCATGTAAAAAATACCCTCTAGTGTCAGGCTAAGAGGCTGTAACTAAAAGAAAAAACTAACTGGCTAAAGTAATAAAGATAGGGCTATTCTTGGTTGTAACGCCAAAAGCACGACACAAGCAAGAGTTAATACTTTAGGGAAGGCTGTTTGTTAAAGCGCTAATGGCTCCGGCTAACGGCTAACGGTTAAGCTAACCGGAGTGTATTAAATATAATTTGTCAGTAAAAACTGTGTTGAAACAAAGAGCTTAGAGTCTGCGCCACAGAGCCCTACTCACCATACGCACCTTGGTTGGCAGCTTCATGCGTTTCAGGTTTGTGCCAATAATCCCCTTGGTAAATCGCGTTTTCTTTGCATAATCAACATTTACATCCAAAACGACGGGCGTGTTGTTATAAGCCAAGGTTAAAGCCTGATCTACCATGGCGGCAACATCTTGATTCGATTCGATACGCAAGTAGGCGCAACCACTTGCCTCCACCAGCCCCTTAAGCCTCAGGTTGGGCAAAACGGTACAGGTCTTCTTGTTATAAGGGGTGGCCTGGGCCTGGGATATTTGCGCCAGCTCACCGTCACTAAAGACGGTAAATACGGCACCTATATTCATGGCTGCTGCGGTAAATAATTCGGTCTGGCTCATTAGAAAGGCACCATCACCAATAATACCGATGACTTGATTGTCAGGATTTGCCAGTTTAGTGCCAATCACTGCAGGTGTCGCATACCCCATGCAGTTAAAATCCGTCGGGCTAAAAAAGTGTTTCGGCCGATAGCAAGGCATCAGCTCTGCGGTTAAGAAGGTATGATTACCGTCATCGGCAATCACATAGGCGTCATCGGCAATCGACTTTCTAAGCTGCTGGAAAAACACCGCAGGGTTCACCTTGCCCTGGCTGTCATGAGCCAGCCATTCATCGAGATAAGCTTGCTTGTCAGCCTTGATTGATTGTCTGACGCCTGCACCTTTCTCACTCTGCTCGGGAGCAATTTGCTGCTTAAGCTTGTTAACCAGTTGAGTTAAGACCAGTTTAGCATCCCCCGCCATTACCACCTTGGCGGGATAGTTGGCGTTAAACACCTTAGGGTTGATATCAATATGGATCAAATTCTCAGGTACGGTAACACCAAAGCTGCCTGTGGCAATTTCAGCAAAACGCGTTCCAACAGCGAGCAGGCAATCACACTCGGCAAAGGCATTGGTTGCTGCCGGCACGGCGGCCGGGCCAAACCCCATTCCGGTATGAAGCGGATGCTGCGCAGAAAAGGCGCTTAATCCCTGCAAGGTGGTCGCCACAGGGGCATTTAATAGCTCGGCAATTTCAGTGGTTTGGGCACTTGCCTCAACCGCTCCCCAACCAACGAAGATCCCCGGATTGCTTGCCTTGGCCAGCATGCTGGCGGCCTGCTCCAGCTCAGCCATGATGTCCTGTGGCAATGCATTTACCTGTGGCTGGTACACAGGCAAGTCGCTGACGCTGCCCTTATCCAGCTGTAAGTTAACCGGGATTTCAACAAACACAGGTCCTGGCTCGCCTTCATTGGCAATCCGGTAGGCTTCGAATATGGTATTGACCACCTCTTCGTGACTGGTCACCTTAAAGGTTTTTTTGGTAATGGGCTCCATCATCTTATGCTGGTCCATATCGTGAAGCTGATAGGCAAACCGTGAGTCGGTGCGAACCCCGCCACTGATCACCAGCATGGGAATACCGTCCAGGGAGGCTTCGCCTATGCCGCTGGCGGCATGGGTGGCACCGGCGGCAGGTACTATGACCAGAGTGCCTATTGAATCACTGCTACGGCTCACCGCATCGGCCATAAAGGCACCATATCCTTCATGGGTGACCAAAACGGGCTCTATGGATGCTGATTTTTCCAACTCGTCATAAATTTCCGTGTTGTGAACACCGGGAATACCAAAGGTAAACTTTACATTGATTTGTTCTAGTGCATATCTGACTAGCCAGGCTGCTGTTTTTTTCATGGTCAATTCCCCTTACTTAGTGCTGTTCTTGTTTTTTATTTTGTTTTGATATGGCCGTTGCCGCATTGCGTGCCGTTAATATGCAAGCCGATAAAAAGGTGCCCTCAAGGGAGCGAAAGCCGTTGGCTCCGCCGCCGCCAAAGCCGGCAGCCTCCCCGACACAATAAAGGCCTGAAATGGGCTCACCTTGCTCATTCAACACTTGTGAGTCCAAATTAGTCTGTATTCCACCCAGGCTCTTGCGACTGATCAGTTGTAGTTTGATGGCTATCAGCTTGCCTCGGCCTTTCGCCAGAATGGGCTTAGGCTTACAGGTACGCAGGCTGTCGGGACGCCATTGCCGCGCATGCTGAATGCGTCTGATCTGATCATCATTTTGTAAGGCGTCACCTCTGGATAATGTCTGGTCAAAATATTGAATTTGCTGCCTTAACTCTCCCGCTTCTATATAGCTTTCATCCGTTAATCGGTTCATTTTTTCAGCTAGCTCTTCAACCGTGTCGGCAACCAGAAAGTCTTGGCTTTCCTGCTCCAGCTGTTTTATCAATCTGTGGTTGCCCAAAAGGATCTCTTTAACAAAATGCAGGAATTTTTTATCCCGGATATAGGGATTATGCAAGGAGCCGGAAACCGCCAGCTCTTTCGCCGCAATTTCCCAGTTTAATACCTGCCAGGTCCAGGGTTTCTCCTGCTTGGCCACCTGTTCGCATAAGTAATTGGTGTCAAAGCCCGTTACCAAAGGCATGGGACCTATCCTTCTGCCTTTGTGATCAAGCCAAAGCGCCGATTTGCATGGGATAAGGCTTAAGCCATGCCCTTCAAACTCCGCCTGTGGATGCCTAATACCGGCGGCGTAATTCCACATTTTATCGACATGGGTTAGCTTTCCTCCCAGCTCAGCCACTGCTTCATGCAGCTCGCCATCAGAGATGGGGTTTGCTCCGTTTAACAGGGATTTCGGTGGCTCTCCCCAGGGCTTGTGCCAGTGTGCCTTAACTTTTTCGGTGCTGCCGTTAATACCGCCACAGGCAATCACCACCTGCTCTGCCTTGATATCAAAACCCCGTTTTGTTTGCTCATCCAGCACACTAACACCTATGGCTCGCCCTTCCTGGTAAAGCGGCTTTATCACCTTATGTTGGTATAAGATAGTCAGCTTTCCTTGCGCCATAAAAGGGTTAAGCTTGGCAATCAGGACTTCCACCAGCTCCCAGCCGGTTCCCCAAAGCACGTGATATCTGGGCACAGAATTACCTGGCACGTAAAGGCCTCGCTCAACCCAGTTAACAGCAGGCAGAAACTTAAAGCCGAGAGAATTCAGCCACTGATAGACTTTCTCATGATTATGCTCGGCGTATTCTTTTGCCCAGGCTTTCGGCCAAATATCCTCATCGTTAAAATCTGCAAAACTGTGCCAGTCTTTTAACAATAAACTGGCGCTGTCTGCTATCTTCATGCGCTTCTGCTCTTTGGTGCTGCAAAGCGCCATACCACCAAATGCCCAGCGCGCCAATCCGCCAAACTTTTCAGGCGTATCCCTGTCTATGATGCATACCTGCTGCCCCTGTTGTAACAGCTCCAATGCCGTGACTATGCCGGCAATGCCTCCGCCGGCAATCAGGGTATCATAAGCAAGATTTTGTTCTTGTTTCATTTATTCACCTGCTGGTAGCATAAAGATCATAAATTTATAGTGAGCCAAGCGCTTAGAAATCACCATAGTAAAAATTACCCAATATGAATAATTCGATTACGCCAGATCAGTTTATCAGTCGCCTATACCGGGAAGCCTCGCAGGTTTCGTTAAAGGATTTTCCGCTCTGGGCACTGGACTTGTTAAAAAATGTGATCAGTTTTGATGGTGCGATCTGGGGCACAGGCCATGTATCGACACTTAAGTTCCATACTCAGGCAACTTTGGATGTGTCACCGGATATCTTTTCCAAGCTTAAGGAGCACCTGGATATCAATCCCATTTTCGAAAGGCTGATGTCAGAAGCCGGTAGTGCCGTCGATATGTCAGATGTGCTGGCCGACGAGTCTTTTTATCAATCGGATATCTATAAACAGTGCTTTCAGCCCTTTGGTATAGAAAGAATACTAAGCTCTATTCACCTGGATGAGAGAAGTGGTATTTTTACCCTGTTGACTCTCTACCGATACGACAGAGACCACAGCTTTAGCCAAGAGGAAAAAGAGGTTCAAAGCCGGCTGCTTTACCATTTACTCTCTGCTGCCTCTTATCGACAAATGCTGGCATTAAGTGAGGATAATATTGAGCGTACAAACGAGTTAAACACTGCCCTATGCGATGCCCAGGGCATTTATCATGCCGTTGACCCCAACTTTCTCAATATTCTAGACGCTCACTTGGATAGCCCACCCTCACAGAAATTTCCCTTTACTATTCAAGCCGGAGACAATGAGTTTTCCCATCAATCACTACAATTTTATCAAAAGCAGCTGGGCGATCTGTTTCGCATTTCCGTTAGAGCAAAAACTCGACTGGACAGCCTGACCACCAGAGAAAAACAGGTAGTAGAGGGCATATGCCAGGGCAGCACCTTTAAACAGATTGCCAGGCAGTTATCCCTCTCCCCTTCAACCGTCTCCAACCATCTCTATCGCATATATTTGAAACTTGGCATTAATACCCGCAGTGAACTTGTCGCCTTATACCAATTGAAATAATAAATTGACCAACTTAGAGCAGCATTAGCGAGCTTAGAGCAAACAAAATTATTTAAACATAGTTATTCTATATTTCATTAATTTTGTGATGTTATCAGCTTGTTAATGAGCTCCCAAAGGGCGAGTTTAAAAGGCTTATATGCTGCGTTATTGATTTTGACAAGGGAATAACCATTCTCTGCAATCAATGCCTTGCCTCCAAGCCTTTTAACTCTCGCTAAGTGATCAATTAATTAATTCACTTGGTATTATTAAAAAGGATAAAACATAACTGGCTGAACAATAACGAAAATACTTGGGTCTGTTTGACGCTTGATTAGTCGAGATTCGCAACCGGATACAGATTGCAAGGTGAGAAAATAGAGACTTTCAGAAGTAAAAAAATAAATCAAAGAAGATAATCGAAAGAGTAAACGTGGCGGAGTGGACGGGACTCGAACCCGCGACCCCCGGCGTGACAGGCCGGTATTCTAACCAACTGAACTACCACTCCGCAGTATTTACTGTATGAACATAAGTTCAAACTGAACTAAGAAAACGTGGCGGAGTGGACGGGACTCGAACCCGCGACCCCCGGCGTGACAGGCCGGTATTCTAACCAACTGAACTACCACTCCGCAGTATTTTCTTATTTCACATCGATTGGCGGAGTGGACGGGACTCGAACCCGCGACCCCCGGCGTGACAGGCCGGTATTCTAACCAACTGAACTACCACTCCGCAATGATGAGATATGCAATTTTAATTGGCGGAGTGGACGGGACTCGAACCCGCGACCCCCGGCGTGACAGGCCGGTATTCTAACCAACTGAACTACCACTCCGCGTTTAAAACTGCTTTTCAACAACAAGTCGTTGAATGCGGCGGAGATAATACGGTTATGACGAGGTTCAGTCAACCACTTTTTTCAGATAATTAACCGTATGGACAATTGCTGAACAATACGACGATTTATACAGCATTTTGCCCGGCCGCCTGTCAACTTAATGACCGACTCTAATGGCTTTTTATACACAAACACTATTTTGCCTGTTTGCGCTTACGCCAGCGATAAACAAAAAATCCCGCCAACGCAATCAGGATAATCAAACCATTTCCTGCGATGATGATAATAAGGCTTTCTTGCTGTTTTTCTTCTTCTGCCAAACGTGCCGACTCCAGGTCCATGGCCAGTTGTTCGGCATTTTCTTCTATTTGTTTCAGCGCCTGCTCTGCCGCAACATCGGCAGCAGACTCACCCGGTTCGGACAGGGTTGGCAACAGCTCTCCTTCCTTATGGGCAATATTAAAGGTAAATTCCGGCACGATCAGGCGAAACTCTCGACCATCAATGGTCTTGCCGTAAGCGCCCACCTTAACGCGGTGAATGCCGGGCTCGGTATAGCCAAATTCTTCGATTCGCTCCTCTCCCTTCCCCTCCAAAATGGAAAAAGGTTGTGCCTGCCTGTCTGGAAAAGTCATGGAGCCTTGAAACACCATGGAGTCGGGATCGACATATGTTGGATCTATGCCAAATCGTACCTTGTGAAATTCCAGTTCATCATTGGCTTCCTCCACCGAAATGGTAATGGGTGACGGCTGTAATATCACAGGTTTTTGGCGTAGTTCCCTGTTCGCCATTGGCAATTTTATTTGATAGACGGGCACCCATTCTCCTGGAGCAAAATCCAGGGTAAACTCGCCGGTAAAAATATTGTCATTTGCATACTCATCCAAGTCACGGCCATCATCACGAAAGGTCGTTAGTTTAATGGGTAAGGCGCCAAAATTATCGTATGCTGAATTGTTAGTGCTATAGAAGTCAACATCCAAATTAACCACATCACGAAAGTCCGGTGTGTCAATTGCCAGGTCGCCATTATATAAGCGACCGGTCACTTTTAATGTTTCACCGGACAAAATAATTTCCGGCAAGGGCTCGACTTCAATGCGAATATCCGATACCACCATGATCTGACTGTTAGGCAAAATATCGCCTAGCGCCTGCCAGGGGCCCGGCATCGGCTTTTTAATCTTAATCATGTCAAAGGTCCTGTCATCAAACCATTCCACCCTGTCCCTGGGGGCATTATTGATCTTGAGCTTACTGCCATCGGGACGGATCAGTATGATGGGTGGGGTGCCGCTTTTACGGTAAAACAACAGGGTAATTTCATCCAGCTCGGCATCGATTCGAAATCTATTGTCGAAATAGGGGATCTGATTGGTAACATTGTCAGGTTTAAGAAATTCTACCTTAGGCACCTTTTTGCTTGTTGGCGCCTCGGTATAGGCATAGGCGTTGCTGAAATTCCCCAGGGAGAGGAATAACACCCATAATAAAGAACAAGCGTCAGCCTTGCTCATTTTGGCCATAGCACTGCCCCCCCTTTCTTTTCAACTATAGCTAAACGCTCTTCATGTGCTAATACTTCATCGGCAGATGCACGGATAACCTTTAGCGGATTGCGCTCACTCGACACTCTTCTGATCTCGTTTGCGTCTGCACTGCTCCCTTCACCCGTAGTCAAACTGAGTACCGCTTGCTTACGCGTCATTTCGATATAAACAAACGCCAGCAACTGGGCATCGATCAAGGCGCCGTGGTAGGTCCGGTCAACCAACTTATCGACGCGGTAAAATTTCGCAAGATAATCTAGGGTTTTCGGAGAGCCAAATTCATCTTTCGACACCTTCAGGGTATCGGTTACGGTACAGATATCATGTGTCATGGGCAGGCCACGTTTAACCATGGCAAATTCATGATCCATAAAGCCGACGTCGAACTTGGCATTATGTATCACCAGCTCTGCGCCGCGAATAAAGTCAATAAACTCCTGCGCAACCTGAGCAAACTCAGGTTTATCGCTCAAAAATTCATTGGTCAGGCCGTGAACATCTATAACCTCTTGTTCCATTTCAAACTTGGGGTTGATATAGACATGATAGTTTCTGCCCGTTAGTTGACGGTTAACCATCTCAACACAGCCTATTTCTACAATACGGTGCCCCTCTTTCGGGTTGATACCTGTTGTTTCCGTATCAAGAATAATCAGTCTTTCATCTTGTTTTTGCACTGTGCTCACGCCACTAACCTTTTACTTGTTGTCTTTTTAATGATTGCTTGCCTTGATCACTCTGGCAGCTTTTCGGGAAATTCCCGTAAATTAATACTAAATCTGCGACTTCGAAAAATAAACACCACAAAGCCGCCAATAATGCTGGCCTGAACCACCAGCCAGGATGAAGATAACAGCTGCCAATATAAATGCCCTGCCAGGCTGATAACGAAATCAAACGCCAGGCTGGCTAATAAGATCAAGTGGCAATGCCGCCAGCAAAACCGCACCCAGTTTGGCGCTTCCGGCCGCCTTAAACTAATCACCAGCACAACAAACAGGCCCACGGCCCCGGACAGTAAACTCAGGTAAAACAAGGCGGGATCCGGATAAATCCACTGGATAACGCCCACTCTGTCCTGCATATTGGTTACCGACATTATCCAAACCAGATAGCCACGCAAAACAAACAAGAGCAATAAATAAACGCCCTTGGAAAGCTTAAGGCAATCAAAATTATCGAAGTCTTCGATGGAATAGTCGGCGTATAGCGCTTTAGTCATTTTGCTCTGTTCTTGTCTCGGGAAAGCGCCTCGCCCTTTCTATCTCAAGGTGTTGCTGGCCGGCCGTTATCGCCCTGACCGACTTGGATCTGAATTCCCGGTTATACAGGGTATAAACAACGAACAGGCTCGCCAAAATAAATATCACAGGGTGAAAAAACCAGCCGATTACCGCCATGGAAAAATAGTAAGATCTCAAACCATAGTTATAGGAGTGTGCCGCCTGATCCTGCACCACCGCCATTTGTTTGGCATATTGGCGCAAGTTTTCATTCAAGCCTTTTTCATCTATCGGCGCCGCACCGACCATGACATTCAAAAAACCGTACTGGCGCATCGACCAGGTAAACAGGAAAAAAGCCATGACAAAGATCAGCGCCAGCAGGCTCAGCTTTATCTGGATCATCAAATGATTGGGAAACTCGGCATAAGGAATAGAAGCCAGAACTTCCTCCAGGCGTTCAACCTGAGAAAAAAGCGTTAGCACACCGGCCAGCACCAGCATGGTGGTTGAGGCAAAAAAGGCAATATTGCGTTCCAGGTTCGCCAGCAGCGCCGCCTCGCCGACACGGATATCCCGCGTCATCACTTCATACATCCAGTGAATTCTATGCTGGTGCAGACACCTGGCAATGCAGTTAGTGTTTTTCGCCTTTCGCCGGGCAAAAATGGTATAGCCGTACCAGCAAAAGACAAAACAAAGCAAGGCAAAAATATCAAGCAAGGAAAACGGCATCTATTCCATCTTAAAACGGGTAAAGGGTTATTATGCAGCAGTTAGCGCCAAGATTCGAGTATCAGGGTTAAAAACAAATCAGTCAAAACGCTTCTTTATCGCTAAAGCCTGATACTGGCCTGCGCTGTCATTTATCCTATTCAAAGCGCCTCTTGGACAGGTTCACGCGCAGAGTCGCTAACAAAATCGCTCCAAGTTTCCAAGTAATGATTGTTTTAGCTGGTGTTTTTTGTAAAAATCATGGCGCTAAATTTGCGTGATGCCAATAAACCGCATCATCAAGTTTCACCAAAATAACAATAATAGTCTGGAGATAGAATGGAAACGCTAAGGAATAGCTGTATCACAGTTGCAGCTGCTGTATTCTCTGTGCTGGTTAACCATGCCGTGGCGCAAGACAAGACGCAGGTCCCCAATAAAATAGGCCAATTGCATATCCCCTATTCCGCCCAAACAGTGAAGGTGGATGGTGAATTAAATGACGCTATTTGGTCAGAGGCCCTGTCTGTTCCCATGCAGATCGTCAATAATCCATGGAATAACCAGCCCAGCCCGGTGAGTACGGAGGCGAAAATCATCGAGAACGGCGAATACCTTTACATCGCCTTTATCGCCAATGATCCTCAGCCGGAAAAGATCCAGGGCTTTTTAGGTGACAGAGACACCAAATGGGGGGACGATCTTGTCGGTATCAAGCTGGATACCTTTAATAACCGCCGCCTGAACTATGAGTTTTTCGTTAACCCGTTCGGCGTACAAAATGACGGCATTCAAAATGAAATGACCGGAGAAGCCAATGATCTCTGGGACGGTATCTGGGAGTCATACGGCAAGATCACAGATCAGGGTTTTCAGGTGGAAATGGCCATCCCCTATCATATTCTCAATTTTGATCAGACTCAAAAAGAAAAAACCTGGGCCATGGAGCTGGTGCGCTTATATCCCAGGGAAACCCGTTTGCGCATTTCCCATGTCGCCCTGGACAGGGATGATGCCTGTTGGCTGTGCCAATACCCGGAAGTTAAAGGGTTTGAACAGGCCAAGATAGGCAATAACCTGATGCTAACGCCGGCAATCGTCGCCAGTAAAAACCAGACACGGGATATCTATGATAGTCAGGATGACTGGCATGATAATAACGATTTGGAAGCCGGCCTTGATATGCGTTGGGGGATAAACCCGAATACCCTGCTTAATGTTACAGTCAATCCGGACTTTTCCACGGTGGAAGCCGACTCAGGCCAGCTTAGCGTCAACAAGACCTTCTCCCTCTATTATGATGAAAAGCGCCCGTTCTTCTTGGATAATGCCGAGTACTTCAGTAGTAACTATGACCTTGTCTATACCCGAAATATCGCCGATCCAGACTATGGCACCAAATTGACCGGTACCCATAAACAGCACAGCTATGGCGCCTTTATTACCAATGATACGGAAACCAACTTTTTTGTCCCTGGCAATACCAGCTCAGATCTTGCTTCGTTAAAAACGGAAAGCCATTCAGCCGCCTTTAAGTACAGATACGACTATAGCGATGATTTCTCTATTGGTGCCATCTCGACATTAAGAAGCGCGGACAACTATCATAACTATGTTGCCGCCATTGATGCCAAGTACCGCTTTGATGAGTCCAACTCAATTTTGGCACAATTTTTAGGTTCAAATACCGAATACCCTGACGATATACACCAATATTTACTGGCCAATAAACCCGAACAATTGTTGAGGACTCAGCACCAGGGGGACTTTTCCGATCAGGCGATAAAAATTGATTTTAAGCATGATTCGGAATTTTGGCGCCTTAATGCCAACCACCAACAAATCGGCAAGGGTTTTCGCGGTGATCTTGGCTTTATGCCAAAGGCGGATTTCCAGCAGGATACACTCCTGGTTGACCGCCTGTTTTATGGTGATAGCGAGAGTTTTTGGCAGGAAGCCAAATTATCCGGTCAATGGCAAATCCGGCATAACGAAGCGGGTGAACTGCTGGAACGCTCACTGGCCACCAGTTTCAATATCGACGGTCCCAAGCTGTCCTATTTTGACCTTATGTTCACCCATGCCGACAAGGTCGGCTTGCGCCATGATCTGTCCAGCCTGGCCATTGACGGTAACACCAGCAGGTTCACCGAAAACCAGTTAACCTTTAGTGCCAATGCCCAGCCTACGCCCAGATTGTACGCGGCGTTTGATATCACGGTCGGGGATAAAATCGATTATGGCAACAACCGCCTGGGCGATTTAGAAGAGCTGAGCGCCAATGTGACTTATAATGCCACGGATCACCTGGAGCTGGATTTCTATTACACCCGCAGCAGGCTGGACGCCAAGAGGCGCTTTGGCCCGCAAGAAGATTACGTTTACAAGGCCGGCCTGGCGGAAGTGCGTATTTCCTACCAGTTTGATGTACAAAGCTATTTAAAGCTTAATATGGTCTTTAGTGATGTTGACAGAAACCCAAACAACAATCCCCTTGTTGATGTTTCTAACAAAAACCGTAACCTGACTACTCAGCTGATATATGCCTACAAGCTTAACCCGCAAACGGTATTTTTTGTCGGCTACTCGGACAGCAGCTACCAGGACGACTATCTCAATGACTTAGAGCGTGAAGAGCGTACCTTCTTTACCAAGATCAGTTATGCCTGGCGGCCATAGCATGTCAAGATAGGCTATTAACTATATATTATTATTGATAAAAACACTCGAAAGTTGAAAATGAAAAATTCTGGATTTACCCTAATAGAGCTGGTAGTAGTGATTGTTATATTGGGCATGTTATCGATCACTGCACTGCCAAAATTTATCAACCTCTCGTACGATGCTAAGGTCAAAACCATTCTACAAATCCAAACCAGTGTCAAGTCCGCCAATGATTTACTGTTTTTAAAATCTAAAATGCCTAGCTATTCAACCAGGGCGGTTCCCGGTCGCGATGATCTACTCGACATTGATATGAACAATGACGGCTCTTTCGATGTTTTTAGTAGCGACAATATAGATGTCAGGCTTAAAAACGGTTATTTAGACAACACAGATATCATTAAGCGCATTGAGATTTCTGACGACTTTGGACTTGAGTATGAAGGCATTGATTATACCTATATAGGTTATGACAAGGACGGTGACAGCAAAGTAAAAGACGATAATTGCTATTTCAGGTATAAGCAGGCACAGAATGACAGCACGCCGCCCGAATATCAAATAGTGGAAACAAACTGCTAGCGCTTGCAAGCTTAACTTCTGTTCAGGCAAAAAATCAAAACATCCAAGATAACGAACCTCTTTTTCTTTCCCACGCCGTCATCGACTGTCGCCCAACGGCTCGCGTTGCTTTCACGATAAAAATTTGAGCTGTACCTGTTTTATTTAAACAAACAAGCAAAAGGCCAGGCGATTATCGAAAGGTATAGGCACACCTTGGGCATGCCTATTGTGTCAAAAGAAGCGCTATTACCTTCTTCCCATTTTAAAGTCCAGCTGGACTGTTTGGTTTTCAGCCCTAACGGCAACGCCATTTTCAAACTTGGGTGCAAAGCGCCACTGTTCCAGCGCCTTTAGGCTTGCTTTTTCAAAAAGGCTTGATGTTGACTCTATTACCTTAGGTTCTTTAACAAAACCATATTCATTAATGGCAAAACTCATTCTGACCCAGCCTTCCTTGCCCTTGCGCGCCGCATTTATCGGATACTTGGGTGGCATTCTAAACAGTGGCAACTGCTCCTGATTATCATTCCAGGGACGCATCTCGCCAATGGCGATACAATGCTTGGTGGCTTTTTCACTTTGCCTTTTTGTTTCGTAAATATCCACCAGTGAGGCACGATTCACCAGTTCCAGCGGGTGAGAAAAGTCTAACAGGCTTTCAAACACCTCGATGTTTTGCTCAAGTAAAGCTGCAGATTTGGACGCTTTTTGCTTGGCGCGATAATATTTTGCCAGCCAGGTCCGGCTCATAACCAAGCGGTTGTCATTCTTGTCCAAAAGCTCTGAAAACGCATCATAGGCCTTAATTAAGATACTGGACTTTCTATTGCCTCTGCTTAAGTAAACCTTTCCGGCTTCAAGTTTGATACCTGCAGCAACTAACGGCGACTTATCTTCGAGTTGTTCCGCAATTTCAAGCGCTTTTTTAAGTGAGCGCGCATATGCGTATTCACCATTAATTTGTTTTTCAGCCAATTGCACGTATAGATCGGCCACTGCAACGGAATTTTCACCATGCTCTTTTTTATACAGGGCGATGGTTTTCTCAAACAGCGGCGTTATTTTATCGTCACCACGACTCAGGGTTTTGGCATAGTTCACCCTAAGCGCCGCACAGTTTAGGCTGTTCTCGCCATAAAGCCGGCAACCCAGTTGATAGCTTTTATCGGCCAATGCCCTTTGCTCGGACCAGTTCCGCCCTTCCAATGCCGTTTGGTACGCTTGGTAGGCTTGTTTAAATTCATTTTTTAACGTCTCTTGGGCAGATTCGCTTTTTGCATAGCAGGAAAAGGGGATGGTAAACAACACAGCAAGTGCCGTTTTATAGGGTTTTAACATCTTGAATTTATTCCTTTAAATATAGGGATTACGTCTTATTTAAATACTATCTTTTTATTACTGGCAATGTAAGTGCGACTTTCGGATTTGTCATTTTTTACTCTTCTTTTGCGCTTGTTCTTGTTTATTGAGATCAATCACCACGGTCGCCGAAATTTTATCGTGTATGGCCTGCCGGTTCGGATCCCAATATATTTGCAAGAAACCCAATAAGCCTGTGGCAATACCAGCGCCATAGCCACCATAGCGGCCAAAACTGTCAGATAAGGACAAGGGCGTACCGTCCAGTTGTAGTACTTTAATTCGCAATAGCTTTTTTCCCGGTGTCTGTCCCCGCCATAATGCGGTAAAGGCGGTGAAATAAAATGCCGCCCAACCAAATTCCAGGCCAAGATCCTGAATAATGCCCTTTACCCATTGCATAATGGAATAAAATGCCTTGTCTTCTTCTTTAGTTTCAGGCTGTTCGTCAATTGTGCCATCCCAGTTAGGGCCAATATTTTCTTTAGTGATCCTATCTGCCGCTATCAGAGCTTTATTGTCTAGACCGGCAGCTTCCACTCCGGCTTCATCCGCCAAAACAGCATTGTTCCCCTGTCTCAGACGAAAGCGTTGCAGTAACAAATCCCTTAATTCCTGTTGTTCGCCAGGGGCTAACCCTGTCGCTGCAACTATCTCTGACAAGGCATCTTTTATCATTTCTTGCTTAAGTTTCAATTCTATTGCCGTATCTATCATTGGATTAAACTCTTGCTGCCAGCAGGAAACCGACTCACATCGGCTGTTTGATATTTTTGCCGTGGTTTCAATTACCAGGGCGGCAAACTCGATGGACTGGATGCCGGTTAGCTCCTTGCCGTTAGCCGTGACCACACTTTCCGGCACCTGAACATCAGTTTCACTGTCAAAGCCATTTAATAAATCGGGCAAGGTGCTTACCAAAACCACAAAGACGATAAAGGCGCCAAGCAGTCTCATCATGGCCCGGCGCTTTTTACCTTTGGTTTTGCCAAGGCTTTGCGCACGTTTTTTGCTGCCCAGGCGAAAAACCGTGATCGCCAGCACCAGCGCCAGTACTTCCCCCGGCATTTCGGCCAAACTGGCGATTAGAAACAAGTCGATCAGCAGGGCCACGCCTCTTTTCCATGGCGCGGCCAGGGCAATGCCGAATAAGGACTTGTCTATTTCAAAGGCAAAGGGGGTTAAAATCTGCCGGGTTTCTTCCCTGCTAAGATAGTGGCTGTCGGTGCTTTCTTGTGCCTGTATTCGAGTTTCACCGCCAGTGACTAATTGCTCTGATGTCATAATATCTTCCTGTCGCTATAAGAGTGCCTTGATGCCCTCTGTCAGTCCGGTAATGGTTAACGGATACATTTTTTGTCTCATGATCTCCCGCATTAAATGAATGGACGAATAGTAGGGCCATTGTTGCTCCGGCTGAGGGTTTAACCAGATACAATGATCAAAATGATCCAGTACCCGCTCCATCCAGACACTGCCGGCTTCCTGGTTCCAATGCTCAACACTGCCGCCCGGGTAAGTGATTTCATAGGGCCCCATGGTGGCATCGCCGACGAATATCACCTTATAGTCCCGGCTATAGGTATGAAGCACCTGATTGAGCTCAATGCCTTCATCATGGCGGCGCTCATTGTTTCGCCAGACATTTTCATAGATGCAGTTATGGAAATAGAAAAACTCCAGATGTTTGAACTCGGTATGGACGGCCGAAAACAGTTGCTCGCAAATACGGATATGGTCATCCATGGAGCCGCCAACATCGAAAAACATTAGCACCTTGATGGCATTGTGGCGCTCCGGCTTCATTTTAATGTCCAGATAGCCGGCGTTTCGCGCCGTGGCACTAATGGTATCATCCAGTGCCAGCTCTTCACTGGCGCCGGTGCGGGCGAACTGCCTGAGCTTTCTTAAGGCCACCTTGATATTCCGGGTGCCTATTTCCACCTGGTTATCCAGGTTCCTATACTGGCGCTTGTCCCAGACCTTGGCGGCCTTGCGATGGCGGGACGCGTCCTGGCCTATTCTCACCCCCTCCGGGTTATAGCCATGGGCGCCAAATGGCGAGGTACCGCCCGTGCCTATCCACTTGTTGCCGCCCTGGTGACGCTTTTCCTGCTCCTTTAGGCGTTGGGCCAGGGTTTCCATCAGCTTTTCAAAACCGCCCAGGCTGGCAATTTTTTCCTGCTCTTCCTTGGATAACAGCTTTTCCAGGCGCTTTTTCAGCCAGTCTTCGGGGATCCCGGACAGGTCCAACTCCAGCGAAGATACCCCCTTAAAATAATCGGCAAAGGCGCGGTCAAACTTATCAAAGTGGCATTCATCCTTGACCAAAAGGGTACGGCTGATGGCATAAAAGTCATCAACACTGGCAAAAACCACGCCCTGCTCTAATGCCCGGATAAGATCCAGCAGCTCGCGCAAGGTACAGGGCACCTTGTATTCCCGAACTTTGCAAAAAAATTCAATTAGCACTTAATCTTACTCGTTAACGGCCGGATCTGTGTATAAATGCCAGCTTTTCAAACAAATGAACGTCCTGCTCGTTTTTTAGCAAGGCGCCGTGCAAGGGCGGGATCACTTTTGCCTGCCGCGTTTCATGTAGCACTTCCGGTGAGATATCTTCCGCCAGGAGTAGTTTTAACCAGTCGATAAGCTCAGAGGTCGACGGTTTTTTCTTTAACCCCGGCACTTCCCGCAAGTCAAAAAATAGGGCCATGGCTTCATCCAACAGCCTTTGCTTGATACTGGGAAAATGAACATCGACAATGGCTTTCATCTCTTTAGCTTCCGGAAAACGGATATAATGGAAAAAGCAGCGGCGCAAAAAGGCATCCGGCAACTCTTTTTCATTGTTTGAGGTAATAATCACTATCGGCCTTTGCTTGGCCAGCACTTTTTCCTGCGTCTCATAAACGAAAAATTCCATCTTATCCAGCTCAAGCAGCAAATCATTGGGAAACTCAATATCCGCCTTGTCTATTTCATCAATCAAAAGTACCGGTCGCTGATCTGCGGTAAAGGCGTGCCAGAGTTTGCCCTTGACGATATAGTTGGCAATATTCTTTACCCTTTCATCGCCAAGCTGACTGTCACGCAAACGAGAGACGGCATCATATTCATATAGCCCTTGTTGAGCCTTGGTGGTGGACTTGATATGCCAGGGGATCAGTTGCGTACCCAAACTGGCTGCCAGCTCCTCGGCCAGCATGGTTTTTCCCGTCCCCGGCTCTCCCTTGATCAATAGCGGGCGCTCAAGATTAATCGCGGCGTTGACCGCCAGCTGCAATTCATTAGACGCAATATAATTATTTGTTCCTTTAAACGAAGACATAACAACCTTTACAAGTTTGTACTAGAAAATGCGCTAGTTATTCCTTTTTTGCATATAAGATATAACTAAATGTCACTTCTTTTTCTGGAATAAAGCGCTAATCTTAACGGGTAAATGAAAATGAATCTATTCGGTTTAATTAACTAGCTATTCAATTTATCGGCAACTTTAATCTGCAGCGAGCTCAGTAACAGGCATTTATCCAAGCCTTTAACCCGTTACTGATCAAAGATAATCGCCAAAAACAATGAACAGCTACGCATTAGGATGTGATTATGTCAGCTATATTTGAAGATAATTCTACCTCTATTGGTAATACCCCACTGATCAAACTAAATCGTGTTACCAGTGGTAATGTATTCGCAAAAATTGAAGCAAGAAACCCAAGCTTCAGTGTTAAGTGTCGTATCGGTGCCAGCATGGTATGGGATGCGGAAGAAAAAGGCTTATTAGGCCCTGGCAAGGAAATTGTTGAACCTACCAGTGGTAACACGGGTATTGCCCTGGCCTTTGTTGCGGCCGCCAGAGGTTACGGCATCACCTTAACCATGCCAAATACCATGAGTCTGGAGCGTCGTAAACTGTTAGCGGCCTTGGGCGCCAAGCTGGAATTGACCGACGGTGCTAAAGGCATGAACGGTGCTATCGCCAAAGCCCAGGAAATCAAGGATTCAAACCCAGATAAGTATGTGCTTTTAGGACAGTTTGATAACCCGGCGAACCCGAAAATCCATGAAGAAACCACAGGCCCTGAAATCTGGCAGGATACCGACGGGCAAGTGGATATTTTTGTCGCCGGTGTCGGCACAGGCGGTACTATTACCGGTGTTAGCCGCTATATCAAGTTAAAAGAAGGTAAGAAGATCACTTCGGTTGCGGTTGAGCCGGTGGACTCTCCAGTGATCAGCCAGGCACTTGCTGGTGAAGACCTGACGCCAGGCCCACATAAGATTCAAGGCATAGGGGCAGGTTTTATTCCTGGCAACCTGGATCTTGAGATGATAGATGCGGTAGAGAAGGTGTCTAACGAAGACGCCATGGCCATGTCACACCGCCTGATGAAAGAAGAAGGTATTTTGGCCGGTATTTCATCCGGTGCGGCAGTTGTTGCCGCCAAGCGTTTGGCCGAAAAACCAGAAAATGCCGACAAGAATATCGTGGTTATCCTGCCAAGCTCGGCTGAACGTTACCTGTCCAGCCCATTGTTTAGCGATAGCTTTAGCGACAAAGAACTGGTTCAATAAGATTTTATTGGCAAGGTGTTTATTAAAAAGGTGCTTTATGCACCTTTTTTGTTGCTAATGAATCGACAAGTTTACAAAACAAAGTTAATGTTAGGGCAAGTATTTACCCCAATTGAATGTAAAGATGAAATATTTGAGTTTTTTGTTTGCTGTTAGTCTGTTGCTTTTAGTCGGCTGTGGTGATAACAAGGAAGAAATTACTACAATAGAAAACCCCGAACTGGTAACCGTTGCTTTTTTCGATGCCTTATATAATGAAAAAAATATTAAAAAGGCCGCTTCGGTCTGCAGCCCACAACTGGCGCGTATCATTCTCCACTACAAACGACCACAGGCCGTCGCCCGCCACCTGTTTAATATGTCCTATGACAAGGTTGAAATCAAACCGGATGACAGTGGGGTAAAGGTCAGGGAACAGTTTAAGGATAAGGCGGTGATCACTGTCTATTTTGACGGTTATTACCAAGAAAACAGGTTAAAAGACGTTAAGCGGGTTTCCCTGGTGCAAAAGGACGGCAAGTGGACCATAGACAAGATCCTAAAAGATCCGTTTTAGTCTCGATAGCGTTCATTAAAAAAGGCACCTTAGGTGCCTTTTTTAATTCCTTTAGTAATTGGCCTAGTGCCCCATTACCTGACCTTCCCGCCTGGGGTCGGCACCGCCAACCAAGCCTTGTTTAGTTACTTCAATTGCATGAATGCCGCTATTGAGGTCTCTGATAAATACCCTGTGCCCTTTTGCTTCAAGTTTAGGCTTTAACATTTCCAGGGCCGTCCCTTTCTCTAGTGTAGTTACCCTGTTACGGTTAGTAACCTTGGGCATGTTAATACTGGCCTGAGGGTCAAGTTGCCAGTCCAACACGCCCAGTATGGTTTGCGCAACATAGTTAATGATGCGGCTGCCACCAGGGGAGCCAACCACAAGTTTAAGGGACTTGTCGGGGTTAAACACCATCATGGGCGCCATGGAACTTCTCGGGCGTTTCAAAGGTTCTAATCGGTTGGCCACCCAGTTGCCATCGACTTTAGGCGCCAGGGAAAAATCCGTCAGCTGGTTATTTAGGATAAAGCCCTCCACCATGACCGCAGAGCCAAATGCCATCTCGATGCTGGTGGTCATGGAAATGGCATTGCCCTGGCCATCAACAATGGAAATATGGCTGGTTGATGGCATTTCTATGGCATTGTCCAAGGCACGAGCCAGGCCACCAACAGGCTGCCCCGCCTCGGCTTTTCCCATATCCCGTTGCATGTTTATCTGTTTGGCTCTGTTATCCAGGTAACTCTTTTCCAGCAGGCCCTGAACAGGGACGCTAACAAAATCCATATCTGCAATGTATTTGTTCCGGTCGGCAAATGCCAGGCGTGAACTTTGGGTAAACAAATGCACGGATTCAAGGCTATCCGCGGCGTACTGACTTAATTTGAATGGTTCCAGTTGTCCCAGCATTTGTATGACTGCCACGCCCCCCGAACTGGGCGGTGCCATGCCACATACCTGGTACTGGTGATATGGCCCGCAAACGGGCGCCATTTGTTTGGACTGATAACTCGCCATGTCTTCCTGGCTCAGGTGCCCAGGGGCTACACTGGCGTTCCTTACTGCCGACACTATTTTTTTAGCAATCCAGCCCTGGTAAAAAGGTGTTATCCCCTCTTTGGCAATAGCGCGATAGACATTGGCCAGCTTGGGGTTTTTCAATATCTGCCCAGCCTTTATTCCCTGTCCGTTAGGGAAAAAGTAGTTGTTTATCTCGGCTAACTGGGTGATGCCAGGGTTAAACTGCATTGCCACCAGTTTTTCGAGCCTGGGCGATACCTTAAAGCCGTTTTCAGCCAGGGCTATCGGTTCCTTAAAGAGCTCTGCCCAGGGCAGTTGACCATATTTGTCATGGGCCTTTTTCAAGGCATGCAATACACCGGGCACACCAACGGAGCGGCCACCGACAACGGCCTCAATCCAGGAGATGGCTTTGCCTGTGTCCGTTAAGAACATATCGGGACTTGCCGCCTTGGGTGCGGTTTCCCTGCCATCAAACGTGGTTAAATGCTGCCTGTCCTTATCCCAATGCAAAATAAAGGCTCCGCCCCCTATCCCGGAAGATTGAGGCTCTACCAGGGTCAAGACTAGCTGCACGGTAACGGCAGCATCTATGGCGCTGCCGCCCTTGGCCAGAATATTCAATCCCGCCTGGCTGGCATAGGGGTTCGCTGCCGCCACCATATAGTCTTTGGCGACAACGGCTTTTTTCACCGTCAGCCCAGTGGCGGCTTCCGGCTCCCTGTCTTCCCTTTTTACTTTTTGGCTTTCATTGGCCCAAGCGCTAGCCGTAAAAATTAGCGCTGCAAAAGCCGTCCCTAATATCAGGCGATTATTAAACATCTGTTTTTCTCTTTATTATCATTGCTTAGCCAGGGCTACACTTTTCCGCCCTGCTGGCTAAATCTTAATTGAAACTGATTAAATTGGTTAAAAGCTTGCAACAAGCCGGTATATTTATGCGCTTCCTGCTCAATAGTGCCAAGGGCATAACAACAGGCTTCCAGCGTCGATAAGGCGTTCGCTTTTTTGGTAGCGCGAATAACATACTGACCTTGAATATCCAGAGGCAGTCGGCAATGGGCAATAGTATGCAGCGGACTTGACAACATATACATGCGATAAGCTTTTTTCCAGGTGGCATCGAGCAAAATAAGGCAATATTCCTCGAGACTTTCTTTCAAGTCACTGGCATCCGGCAGCGAGTGAGCATTTTCACTGGGATAAAGTAAAAACACCCGTTTTTGATATTGAGCCAAGATCTGCTTTAATTCCCCGTTCTCGGAAAAGTCCTCTGCCACTATTACCTGGCAGTGAGAGAGTGAATTTGCCAACAAGGTTAATGTTCCCTTGCTCTGTTTCACCTCGCCCGGGTGCTGCAAGACAACAACTTTCACCCTATTTTCAACCGGGTGTATAAAAGGACAAATACATGCTGTTTTAGGGCGTTGGCATGTCTGACAGTATTGGCGCGCCATAACTCATTAGGCCAGGAAAATTTGCCACAGTTTACTGGTTTGGAGGAAAAATAGTAGCCTTACGCTAAGTTTTTAACCGAGCCGGCCACAAATTGGCAGTGACGCAGTGCCTGATTGGGTTGATAATTCGAAATAAAACTAATTACTGATTTAGTTAACATCCAGTTACTGGTAAAGTGTTCATACAGCACTAGTTATATGTAATTTAATGATTTCCCTACGTTCTCTGCCAGTAGCCAAAAGCCAGCTACTCGTTCCCCTGATAATTCTTACCCTGTCTGTTGTTGCATATTTGCTGGATAATATCATCAGCGAAATCTTTATCTACAACCGCACAGAGATAGGTCAAGGGCAAATTTGGCGCCTGTTCACGGGTCACCTTTTCCACACCAATGGTGCCCACCTCTTGTTAAACCTTAGCGCCATCACCCTGCTATGGGCGCTACACGGGCAATTCTACACTAAGAGTAATTATTTGAGCTTGCTGCTGTTATCGGCACTGGCCACCAGTGTTGGCTTGTATTTTTTCTCTCCCGAACTACACAGGTATGTCGGACTATCTGGTGTCTTGCACGGCGTCTTTGTCTGGGGGGCCGTTATGGATATCAGGCATAAGGATAAAACTGGGTATCTATTGTTTATCGGCGTCTGGTTAAAAGTGGCCTACGAGCAGCTTTACGGTGCTAGCGGAGATATAGCCAAGCTAATCGGCGCGAATGTTGCTATTGACGCGCACTTATGGGGCGCCGTTGGCGGGCTAATTTATTCCATCATATACTTGCTTAAACAAAGGCATGGCATAAACGGCCAAGCAGCGCACTAAGTGCCTAATAGAGAGTATGAACAAATTCAGCCGTCAAATTCCCGCTACCTTATTTACTACCATATGGCTTAGTGCTGGCCTAAGCTTTTCATCCTGGGCAAAGCCCCCAAAAATCAATGTCGTCACCGAAAACCTGCCTCCCTATCAAATCGTTGGCCACAATGAGCAGGTATCGGGATTTGCCACCGAAATCATTCGGGAAACCATGAAACGGAGCCGGTATCGCTTCGAGCTCAACGCCTATTCCTGGGTACGCTCTTATAACCTGGCCAGCAGAAAGGAAAACCATTGCATTTACTCCATTGCCCGCCTGCCGTTCAGGGAAAAGCTGTTCCAGTGGATAGGCCCAATTACCGAGCTCAATAATGCCGTGATTTGGGGGCTAGAGGCCAACCAAGAAATCAAGATCACTAGCCTGGATGATGCCAAGCGATACATAACGGCCGTCAATAAAAATGATGTCACTCACTTGGCCCTGGTCGAAAGAGGTTTTATCGAAGGCGAGCACTTGTATGTCCTGAACAATACCGAGTCACTGATCAAGCTGCTAGCCAGCCGCCCCGAAATTAAACTTATCGTCGCTGACGATATCACCATAGGTTACCGGGCAGAGTTGGCGGGAGTAGACATGAAGTTACTTAAGCGGATGCATGAAATTAAGGATCTGCCGCTGGACTTTCACTTTGCCTGCAGCCTAAATACTGATCAAGCCATCATTGACAAGCTCAGGTCTTCACTAAGGAAAATTCACCAGGACGGTACCTATCAAAAGATACTCGCCAAATGGCAGGGTAAAATGCCCCATATCCGGAAAAACAAAAGGCTCAATAATTAATACCAATTGAAATAATAAATTGACCAACTTAGAGCTACATTAGCGAGCTTATAACAAACAAAATTTATTACTATATTTCATTCATTTTGTGATGTTATCAGCTTGCTAGTGAGCGCCCAAAGGGCGAGTTTAAAAGGCTTATATGCTTACGTTTTGATTTTGACAAGGGCCCTACATGGATGTAGGTAATTAGACAATGCAGGAGCAATTGTCCTGAATAACCATTCTCTGCAATCAATGCCTTGCCTCTAAGCCTTTTAACTCTCGCTAAGTGATCAATTAATTAATTCACTTGGTATAACTTGGGGAAGACATTTTTAGAGCAGCAACAGTATTTCTTAAATAGACAGGCATTGTGCTGAAAGGAATGACAATGGCCAACTCAAATTATTTAATCAGTAAGATTACTGGCTAACTTTTGTTCCCGCCACCTTCTAAAAGTATTGTCTAAATAATCCTCAGCCATGGCTTTAAACTCGGGGTGACCATGGAGCATATACCAATAGGGGGAAGAGAGTAGATAACGCTTCTCAAAATGGCCAAGATAGCTACCTTCCAGGTTTGCTTTGGTATAGGACAACAATTCGTTGATATCATAAGTATCAGCCAGGTATAAAGTCGCTGGACAGATTCCTACATAAATTTGGGATTCTTGGCATTGAAGTACTATAGATTGTACTAGATTATCAGTTAACAGAGCGGTTGCGTACTGGCCATCACCCTGTACCTTTTTTATGATGGCATAAACAAAAGCTCTAGCGAAGCCACTACCAGCGAAGTCTTCTCTAAACAGAGCCAGCATTGCATTAGTATCTAAATTCTGTTCATCCATGTCTTTGATAAATGTATCCCAGTGACCATTCAATAAATTTACCATTTGTCCGGCATTATTTTTAGCCTGATCGGTAAATGGCAGGTTATTGAGTTGCTCCTGCACATCAGGGTAACCTGTTGGGTGGTTTTGTATTTCATACAAAATATGAGCATAGCTCTCCAAATACGTATCAATACTGGCTGGATGCTGGTGAATATATTGCGCTAACACCTCTGCAGCTTGTTTAACCCTTCCCATAGTCAGTAATAATTCTATATGCCGAATTTTAGTTTCAGGAGCCAGCTCTCCCATAAAATTGTCTAAATATTCCAAAGCGGCGGCTGGTTGCTGGATAACTAAATGGCGTACTTGCATTGCCGCATTCAGTGAATGCAAAGGGGATTGTTTTTCTAGACGGGCGAGGAGCTCCTCTGTTTTTTGCTTATCACCAAGCCAGTAGTTGTAAATAATAAGGTTTGCCAAGTTCACTTCATCCATGGGGTTGACTTTATCGAATACTAAGCGTTCTTTAACCATAGCTTTCATGGTGAGCTTGTTACTAAAAATGCTAAATGAGAGTGAGGCATTATTGATGATGGAATCAGAAGGTGCTTGTTGTTTGGCAATGGCGAACAAACTTGAGGCGAGCTCTGGCTTATTAAGCACCTGATAAAGATGTTGCGCCTTGGCTGCGGTTTTCAACGGGAAGTTCTGATTGGTTGCTGTAAGTTGGTGATACAAATCTGTCATGGCATCGCTGGCTACCTTTTGTTCAACACCTGCATACCTAATTGACAGCTGGTGGACAAATAATAACTGTGCCTTTGCCAGATAAAATTCAGGATCCAGTTCAATGGCCTGATTTAAATAGTGGATTGCCTGCTTGATGGCCGTAGCGTTGCGTTGGTAGCCAAGATTTCTCCCCTTAAGAAATAAATCATAGGCATGTTGATTGGCAGTCATGCCATTGTCCGTTTTTATATCTTCAGGTAATAAGTTCAGTTTTAATGCCTGGGTAATGGCGTAAGTCAGCTCATCCTGCAATGAAAAAATACTTTTCAGTTCTCTGTCGTAGGTTTGTGACCAAAGGTGCACGCCTGACTTTACTTCGATAAGCTGCGCGGTAATGCGCACCATATCCTTGTCTTTGCGAACACTGCCTTCCAACACATAATTGGCATTTAATAACTCGCCGATTTTTCGGATATCATCATTTTTGTTTTTAAACTTAAAAGACGAGGTCCGAGATATCACCAACATTTTGTTTAGCCGTGCCAATGAATTTAAAATCTCTTCGGCAATGCCGTCACCAAAGTATTCTTGTGAGCCGTCTGGACTCATATCCTGAAACGGTAATACAGCTATGGATAACTCTATGTCTTCGTCTATTTGAAAGGTAAAGAACTTATCATAGATGATGAAACCCAATAACAGAGTGGTTGCAACCATCAGCAATGCATTTATTTTTTGTCCGGTTTCATGGCGAATAGATTCATTTTCATCGACATCTTTTGTAAATTTCATACCTTCTGGGGTTAATTCAAATGCCCATGCGAAAATACAAACTAAGGGAAAACCGAGTCCCAGTATAACGGTCGCAATAGTTGCGAACATAGCTGGCAATTGTAGGGCCGGTGTAATAACGGCAATGATTTGCAACAATACCCAACTAGTCACCAGATAAACACTGGCTACTTTAAATACGTTACGACGTTTTAATTCGGTAAAAAAATTCATGCGTCCTGCGATTAATTGTTATTTTTATTCGTATATTAAAAGTAGCACCTTAAAACGTTTGTATCAATTTTAAGCATTTTCGGAATAATTATTTATAATCTCAGATCCAGTTCAAGCATATTTGAGCTGAGCGCTTTGATGGCTGCTTATGGCAGTATTGGCCTTATATAAAAATGCTTAAACTCTTATAAAAAGAGTTTAAGCCAAAGTCCGCTCTTATTTGCACAAGTTAACCCTCTGATTTTAATTACCACAATATGAGTTGTAGGTAGAGCTAAGCAAAATTTAATAGGAGTAAAAATTACTCCTCATCAAGAATGACCATTCTGATGATGGTGATCATTTTTTTAGGCACGGTTGGGTAACCCAGCTTGTCGCTATAACCCACTTCTACCTGTGACATGGCTTCAAGTACGTCGTAACCTTCTACTACTTCGCCAAAAACGGCATAGCCCCAGGAACTGCCGGGGTTTAAGTTAGAGTTGTCATTGAGGTTAAAAAAGAACTGGCTGGTGGCAGAATGCGCATCATTTAACTGCTTGGCCATGGCAATGGTGCCTTCCCTGTTTTTTAAGCCATTGCCTGACTCGTTAAAAACAGGATCATCTGGCTCTATTTCCCTGTAGTCTGCCAAAAAGCCGCCGCCTTGGATCAAATATCCTTCTTCCACGCGGTGGATCATTGTCTTGTCGTACTGGCCCCGTGCCACATAACCCAGGAAATTATTCACCGTCATTTTTGCCCTAAAGCGGTCAAGCTCAAGAATGACATTTCCCATCGAAGTTTCTATGCGCACCTTGGGAGACAGGTTATTGGGTTGAATATATTGCCCTTTGATGTCGACTGCCAGTAGTTGAAACGACATAAAAAATGTAAGACAAAGTAGTGAGACTCTAATCACATCTGTACCTTAAGTTAGAATATGTTAGTAAGAAAATAGCCACTATAGTAACAGTTAATCTAGAGCCTGTTGATCTTTCAAATTTAATTCTAATACCAAGTGAATTAAATAATTGATCACTTAGCGAGAATTAAAAGGCTTAGAGGCAAGGCATTGATTGCAGGTAATGGTTATTCCCTTATCAAAATCAATAACGCAGCTTATAAGCCTTTTAAACTCGCCCTTGGGAGCTCATTAGCGCACTGATAACTTCACCAAATAAATAAAACATAGAATGACTATGCTTGACTCATTTGGTTTGTTCTAAGCGCGCTAATGAAGCTCTAAGTTGGTCAATTATTTATTTCAATTGGTATAATTAAAAGTCCACCCAACATTAATTAGGTCCAAAAATAAAGCCGTCACAATGACGGCTTTATTATCCTATAAGCTTTTAAAGCGTAGACTCAAACAGCTTATATATCCGGCGGTATTCATCCAGCCAGGAGCTGGGCTGAACAAAGCCATGCGGCTCCACAGGGTAAATCGCGGTTTCAAAGTCCTGTTTTTCCAGCTCGATCAAACGCTGCACCAGGCGTACCGAATCTTCGAAAAAGACATTGTCGTCCACCATGGGGGCATTGATAAGTAACGGCTTTTCCAGGCCTTCGGCAAAGTAAATTGGCGAGCTGCGCTCATAGGCAATGGCATCGTCTTCCGGCGTATTCAGGATATTGGAGGTATAGCCATGGTTATAGTAAGCCCAGTCCGATACCAGGCGTAGCGCCGAGCCCGACTGGAACAAGTCAGGGGCGGTAAACATTGACATCAAAGTCAAGAATCCGCCATAGGAGCCGCCATAGGTACCTATGCGGTTACGGTCGACATTGGCGTTTTCCACCAGCCAGTTTACGCCGTCACGCATATCTTCCACCTCCGGCTTGCCCATGTGACGATAGATGGCGGTACGCCAGTCGCGGCCATAGCCCTTGGAAGCGCGGTAGTCCATATCGATCACCACATAGCCCTGCTGCACCAGCATGCTATGGAACATAAACTCGCGGAAATAGCCTGACCAGCCCAGGTGTGAGTTTTGCAAATAGCCGGCACCATGACTGAACATCACGGCACGGTTTTTGTCACTGGTTTTATCAAAGTCTTTCGGCAAATACACCTTTGAATAAACAGGCGCATCCTGATAACTCGAGTCAATCGCCACTACCGTCGGCGCCGACCAGGGCATGCGTAAAAACTCTTCAGAAACTGTATGTGTAATACGTTCGGCACCTGCCCCTGCTTTGATATTTTTCACATACAGCTCTGGCGGCATGGTGACTTCGGAATGTTCGATCAAAAGCTTGGACTCGTCTGGGCTGAGCTGGTAATCATTCATGCCACCTAGCTCGGTCAAGGCGGTATTTTGTCCAGATTGAACATCTACCGAGTAAATTTCATAGATGCCGGGATGCTTTTTATTCGCCTTAAAGTAAAGTGTGCTTTCATCTTCAGACAGGGTCAGGTTGCTCACCTCAAATTGACCCGAGGTCAATGCCCGGCTCTTGCCATTGATTGGCTTCACATAAAGGTGGGCGTAACCGCTCTCTTCCGATAAATAATACAGGCTGTCTGACTTATCCAGCCAGCCAAATTCATTAAAGGCATAGTTTACCCAGGCATCATCGTGCAGGCGGTGCTGAGCAGCCAGTTCGCCCTTATCAAAGTCCAGGGTCGCTATCCACCTGTCCTTGTTATCCCAGGCTTCCAGCATCAGGGCCACTTGCTGGCCATTTTGTTGCCACTGGATCGGGTTTCTGGCGAACATAACATGAATATTTCTTGACGCCTTCTTTGACTGGTAGATAACATCGTCACGGGCATAATTTTCCTTGCGCACCTCGGCCAGGACATCTTCATCAAAACCCGGCAGGGTATCGTAGGAAAGTGGAATTTGTTTCTTTGCCAATAAATCAATCAGTATCAGGCTTTCCTGGTACTTTCTGTTATTGGCGACACGTGCCCTAACCTTCTCGGCGGCAATATTGCCGTCCTTGGTGATATAGTTGGGCATGATATCCGTCTTGGCACGGCTGGATTTGTTATCGGCCAGGCTGATAAGCAGCTTATCACCGGCGGGCGACAGGCTGGCATGCACCAGTTTTTTGCCCTTGCCCAGATAATAATGAGTATCTGTCACGGTGGCGTTGCGCAGTTTTAACGCCCTTGCCTCTTGCTTGCGTAATTCCTTATTCCTGTGCTGAAGCGCAATATAGTCAATCAGCTGTTTTTGTTCCTGTGCCAGATACGACTCCTGTGCATCATCGGCATCTGGATCATCTTTTAACACCAGGTTGGCCAGTTCACGGACCTGATTATTTTCCAGATCATGCGCATAAAACACATTACCGACCCGGTAGGCGACATTGCCATCATTTAAAAACATCACAGAGTTTTCACTGGCCGAGGTGTGAGTCAGCTGCCTGACCTGGCCGGAAGCCAAGTCCTTAACAAAAACATTGCCCTTAAAGCTATAGGCCTCATGGGT